>Ga0153982_1000022_pt1 | contig 137411 bp, 124 predicted proteins | sample TSGA066MetaG_FD_104743 | JGI IMG/M metagenome (GOLD analysis project Ga0153982, IMG submission 104743) | Attine ant fungus gardens microbial communities from Georgia, USA - TSGA066 MetaG | ecosystem: Host-associated > Fungi > Mycelium > Unclassified | place: USA: Georgia, Alexander Wildlife...
CCAATAAAAACGCAGGTGGTCAGGTGTGGGCTGGTCCGGCTGAAAATTGCCGACGTGTTTCCGTAAGGCAGGGAGAACCCGCAGGGATGCGGGTTCAGGGCGCGTTTTGCAGGGACGCTACCTTGCGCCCGGCCCGGTAGCCTGGAGGAATAAACGGAGGGGACCGCGGAGCGGCAATTTTCCCGCCGGGAGCCGGGATTGTTAAGGGTACGGCGATTGTACCCTTAACACGTTCACAGGTCGTATTGCCTCAAAGAAGTGATATCACTAAGGTGAACGTAGCAATACGCCGGAGGTAACAGATTCATTACCTCCGTATGTGCCACTCTCCGTTATCGCTACGGCCACTCATCCTCGTTAACTGCCAGCATTCGAGCCTTTCGGCCCCCACTTCTCAACCATCATTACAGGGTGACGATTGCTGGCTCATCAAAGACGGTGAGTTTTGGCGCTTCGCCGGTGAATTTTTCTGCGTATACCAGGCTGGTATTCCCCGCGCAGCCATTCGCCAGCCTTGAGGTTGGGATATCCGCCGTCAACACGTTCGCGCCGCCATTTTTGCAGATACCGTTCTCAATATCTGGCCATGCGCCTTCATGGATACAGATGATTCCCGGTTTGATACCGTCACTAATGTGTGCCCCCACCAGCACCTGTCCACGCGCGTTCCATACGCGTACCAGATCGCCCTCGGCAATACCTCTGGCTTTCGCATCATCCGGGTGAATCGTTACCGGCTCGCGATTGGCAATTGCGTACTCTTTGCGCAGGGAAGCGTAGTTTAACTGACTATGCAGACGATGTGCCGGGTGCGCTGTCAGTAACTGCAGTTGATCTTTATCCGCAGTGCCTTTCCATTCATCGGGTTCGATCCATGACGCATGCGGCGGACAATCTTTGTATTGATAGCCTTCAATCGTTTTTGAGTAGATTTCTATCTTCCCGCTCGGCGTTCCGAGCGCATTCATCACCGGATCGCTGCGGAAATCCGCGTAGCGTACATATTTGTTATTCTTTTCATTCTCACGCATTTCAATCAGTTTATTCTGCTGCCAGAACGCGTTGAACTGAGGCATGGCGACACGCTGGGCGCGGGCGGCTTTTTGCGCGGCATCATAGAACTGTTTCAGCCACGCCATTTCATCTTTGCCCTCGGTGTAGACCGCCTTACCGCCTGGCTTGAGCATCTCAGCCAGATCGGCAAATACGTCAAAATCGCTGCGTGCTTCAAACTGCGGCTCGATGACCTGCTTCATCGGCACCAGATGTTGGTTACTGTAATCACCGGTCATGGTCAGATCGTTGCGCTCAAACGACGTGGTGATTGGCAGAACTATATCGGCATGTTTGGCCGCTGCGGTCCAGTAACACTCAGAGATGACAACCAGTTCCGGCTTCTGCCAGGCTTTGATTAAACGGTTAGTATCCTGATGATGAGTAAAGTTAGCGCCGCCCGCCCACCAGATCATTTTGATATCCGGGAAGGTTTGCTCTTTACCGTTATGCTGATATTTTCCGCCTGGGTTTTCCAGCGCTTCGACAATTCGCGCTACCGGCAGGCTGATCACCGCATCGGAAACCGCCCAGTCGTTGCCCGCAGATGACCCACCTTCAATTTGGGCGGAGATTGCTGGCAATACCCCACCGGTACGCGTTGGGTTACCGCCGTTGGAATAGTGATAAGAGAACCCAAAGCCGCCGCCTTCGGTACCAATTTGCCCCAGCATCGCCGCCAGAGTCACCAGCATCCAGTGTTTTTGCTCACCGTATTGCTGGCGCTGAATCCCCCAACCCGCCATGAGCATGGTTTTATTGCTGGAGAAAATTTCCGCCAGCTTCTCCAGTTGCTCAGCAGGCACGCCGCACACGCCGGAAGCCCACTCGGCGGTTTTCTCTATTTTGTCGCTCTTGCCGAGCAAATACTCTTCAAACTGCGGGTATCCGGTGGTGTATTTTTCCAGGAAGGCTTTGTCATGGAGATTTTTCTTCACCAGCGTATGGGCAATCCCTAACATCATCGCCACATCGGTTCCCATATGTGGCGCAATCCAGGTCGCATTATCACCAAAGAACTCAATGGTTTCGGAACGCATTGGATCGATGGCGATGACGCTTTTCCCTGATTTCTTCAGCAGATTAAAGTATTCAATCCCCTGTTCATCCGTACTGCTCCAGGCAATCTTAAGGGTATTGAGTGGGTTCATCCCCCACAGCACCACGACCTGACTGTGCTCAAGCACCATCGGCCAGGTGGTTTGCTGCTCATACACTTCAACCGATCCCACAACGTAAGGCATGATTACCTGCGCGGCACCCGTTGAATAATCTCCGGTATGACCTGCATAACCACCGGCCATGCTCATATAGCGTTGCAGTAAGGTTTGCGCTTTATGCAGAACGCCGCTGGAGCGCCAGCCATAAGAACCGGCAAATATCGATGCCGGGCCATAGCTGCTACGGATCCGGCTATGCTGCTCGTGTATCAGTTTCAGTGCCTGCTCCCAGCTAACCCGCACGAAAGGATCGCTTCCACGTTTACCATCCGCTTTACCCGGGTTTTCCAGATAGCTTTTGCGCACCATCGGATATTTTACGCGGATATTGGTATGGACCTGATCCGGCGCGGTTTGCTGTAACGAGTTCGGCACCGTTTTCGGCAACGCGCCTTTTGAGGAAACCACTTTGCCATCTTTTACTTCCACGTATACTGCGCCCCAACGCGCTGCCGTCAGAATCGCGCCGCCATTTTGGCCTTCAGCCCAGGCTGGCATGGGGATCACCGAAGAAATCGCCATTGTCCCGGTTGCAGCGCCAGCCGTCTTGATAAAGTCACGTCTTGTGAGTTTCATGATTTCTCCTGATTTATCGCTTATTTGTTCATGTCTTTAGCGTTGTACTGGAAGTAACGGCTCAGGATATCCAGTTCGTTTTCACTGATATTGGTGCGAGCGCCCATTCCTTTCGCTACTGAAGGCCAGGCATTGAGCGTGAAATGATTCGCCGGAATTGGCGCATGACAGCCCGCGCAGTACACATTGTCGAGTTTGCGCGCGTAATCCCACATCGGTTCACGACTGGCGAGAGCGGAACCGCTCCATTCGCCCTGCAGTACGACATCTCGCCACACATTGCCGTAATCATCTTTTTTCCAGTCGGAGAGGATCTTCAGCGACTGCTGACCTTTTTCACTCAGGCTGGCAAGAATCAAACGCTGTCCTGCCGCGTAGTAAATGACCTGTTCACTTCCCTGCATCTGGCTACCGCGAATCTCGACCTGTCGCGTATTGTCCGTTGTTTTCAGAACCTGCATTTTTGTTGCCGGGTAAACGGTTCCCAAATCGCCCAGCGCGGTGTTGCTTATGGCATAAAGCTCTGTCGCCGAAGCAGGGGTGGAGGCTGACTGCGCTTCAAGCCCTTTGAGCGCGCTGTCATCCATTTTTATTTCAGGTGGGAAATGGGCGACGCCTTTGTGGCAATCAATACAGGTTTGCTTTTCCGCGATGCCCATTTTGTGCATCTTCTGGGCCTCCGCGCTTTGTGCGGCAAGATCCATCGCGCCCATGCTGTGACAGCTACGGCAGGTCGCGGAATCGCTCGCTTTTAGCTGCGCCCAGACGGTTTGCGCCATCTCCAGACGGTGTTCTTCAAATTTTTCTGGGGTATCGATTTTTTTGGTTATGAACTGATGATAAACATCTTTTGAGGCCCGCAGTTTAGCTACCAGATAATCCAGGCCGCCCTGGGGGATATGACAATCAGCGCACTCGGCACGAATACCTTTCGGATTCTGAAAGTGAACTGAGCCGGTATATTCCTCATAGGGTGCCTGCATCGTATGGCACGACAAACAAAATTCCGTGCTTGAGGTTTTGTGCAACTTCCATTGCCCCGCCAAAACGATAACAGCACCAAGAACAATGCTCAGCAGCATCGTCCAAAGGATGGTTTTATTTATTTTTCTCATCTTTTATTCCCACAAGACGAATACCCTTTAATAGGTAGACAATAATTATCCTAAAGCGGCTACTTATTGATATTCATCAAATGCAGAGGGAAATGAGAATCAGCATGTGGGTAAGTTTGAAGGGGCTCGCATAATGACTAAGAACGAAATTAAATATAAAACCTCGTTTAAAATCAGAACATTAAACCAAAACCAAGGTTCAATTAACTATTGATACTGAAAATATCAGAATAAAAGTTTGATGAGCGCTGAATGACATTAAAAATACCCCCTTGGCCGCATTCGCTATATAAATAAATATACAATGAAAAAACATAAAAACGAACCCTTTTCTATTATGGGATAACCCGTATTAATGATGGTCCCCTTTTGCGGTTGTGCTCAGATATACATTCACGAAAAGACTTGTGACACTTACCTTTCATTGAGCTCATTTATGCACGCAACCTTGATCTGGTCACTTATTATACAGCTCCGATTTTCGTTACACTCTGGTTAGAGGTAAACAAACAGGAGGTAGTGAATATGTATCGCTCAATTCTGGTGCCCATTGATATCTCTGAAACCGACTTAACCCGCCATGTTGTTCCACAGGTCCAGGCGCATGCCAAAACCGCTAAGGTCCACTTTTTAGCCGTTATTCCTACCGTTCCGTTCTATGCCTCGCTGGGGCTGGCCTATTCAACAGAATTCCCGGACAGAAGCGGTCTGCAGGCCAAGGCCAGCGAAAAACTCGAAGAGATTATTAAGCAGTTCAATATTCCTGCAGGCAGGTGTCAGACTCACGTCGTTTACGGCCCGCCGAAGGATCAGATCCTCAAACTGGCGGAGGCGGTAGACGCTGAGCTTATCGTCATTGCCTCACACAAGCCTGGTTTTAGCACTTACCTGCTGGGTTCAACGGCGGCTGCCGTAGTACGCCATGCGAAATGTCCCGTACTGATTGTGCGGTGATAGGGTTAAAATGGAGGCGAATGTGCTCTAATGTTTATAAGTTAAGCATTATTGAGAACATGTGATTCTTGCTCAGAGTTCCATTCACCTCAGCGGTGTCATTTCTCTGAAGCGCAGATACACGTGAACGAGGAAGGGGGGAGGCTCACCGCGTCTCCCCTTTCTCGTTCACAGGTAGTATCTCTTCAGAGAAGTGAAAAACATAAGGTGAGCATAGCAATATGACGGAGGCAACAGATTCATTACCTCCGGATGTACCGCTCTCAGTTCTGATTATCCAGCCTGACCAGTGCCAGTAACAACTGGCTCAGCGCACCGTAGAAACCAAAGTCATCATACCGGCGGCATTTGGCGGTGAATTCCGGTAACCAGCATAACAGCCCCGCCAGCGTTTCTCTGCGCAAGGCATCAATACGCTGGTGGCTAACCCCGGACTCTCCCAGAGAAAAATGCAAATGACTTAGCAGTTCGATAAAAATCGCCAGATGATCGGCTGACTCGCTAAACGTATCACTTACCTGCATGCCAGCATCGGATAATAATCGTTTAATGAGCTCGTAATTCGGCCCTCCTTCAAGATGAGCCGACGCATAGGGTAACGCCGCGTGTTTTTCCGACATCAGAAACAGGCTACAAAAATCAGCCGCCAGTTCCAGGGTAGCGTCCTCACGCACCTGAAGCGCAGCAATTTTCTCCTCGAGCAGAAGAACTTCCGCCTCCAGAGACTGTTCACCTTTTAGCACTGCGAACCACTCGGCCATTTCGCTGGACTGCAAAAGCGCCAGGCTTTCATCGTCACGTTCCCGGGAAAACAACTGCGCCAGCCAGGCGTAAACGCAGGCCATCTGTTCTGTTGTCAGGGAAGACTGTTTCATCATGACGATACCTTCTCCGCCGGAACATATTCGCACTGCGCCACCATTTTTATCGGGCCGCTGAACGCCGTCACGTTATCCACCTTGCCGGTATATTTCTCAATTTCCACCAGCGTAGTATGGGCGCTGGTCGCCTGCGCCAGCTGAGACGTGCCGATATCTATTGTTAATACGTTCGGATTGCCGTATTTACACAGCGCCCCGGTTTCTCCGCCGTTATCAGGGTCGTACCAGGCACCTTCATGAATACGCGCCACGCCCGGCGAGTAAAGATCGGAGACAACCGCCCCGGCCAGTACCTGTCCACGTGCGTTAAACACTCGGACAATATCACCATTGCGAATCCCCCTGACGCTGGCATCCTGCGGGTTGATAAACACCGGCTCTTTACCACTTACCGCATAATGCTTACGCAGCGCTTCAGATTCACAAAGCTGCGAGTGCAAACGGAAATCAGGGTGAACGGATTGCAGATGCAATGGCCAACGCTGCGACCCGGGTCCACCATGTGAGCGTTCGATTTTCTCAAACCACATCGGATGCCCCTGGCAGTCGTCATACTGCATACCGGCAATGGTTTTCGAGAAAATTTCGATCAAACCGCTCGGCGTACCCAGCGGCTCAAGATCGGGGTCTTCACGGAATGCCTGATGACGTACAAACATCTGCGGATGTTCGAATTCAACGTACTCTTGCTGATTCCAGAAAACGTCGAAAGCCGGAAGATGAACGCCGCGCCCTTTCCCCTGCTGGCTTCCTTCCTGCCAGATCCGTTTCAGCCAGCCCATCTCATCCAGCCCTTCGGTGAAAGCTTCTTCACGATTAAAGCGGCGGCAGAGATCGCGGAAAATATCGAAATCATTACGTGCTTCAAATTGCGGCTGCACCAACTGTTTCATGGCGATAATGCCGCGGTTGGAGTGGTTGCCATACTGGTCAAGATCGTTACGCTCAAACTGGGTCGTCGCGGGCAATACGATGTCAGCGAATCGACAAGTCGAGGTCCACTGATTATCGATGGCGATAACGGTTTCCAGCTTACGCCAGCCCTCAATAATACGATTGATCTGCTGGTGACGATGGAAAGGGTTGGTCCCGGCAAAAACGCACATCTTCAACGGCGGCAACTTGACGGTTTTGCCGTTCCAGTTAATTTGTTTACCCGGTTCAAGAATCGCATCGATAAAACGCGCAATCGGGATAGTGCTGCTATACCCCTTATAATCAGTGCTGTCATGTACAGGAGGCACAGTAGTGGAGCCAGAAAAACCGCTCAGGATAATCCCTTTGCGGCTTGGCGTTCCCGCGCCGTTGTAGTGCCAGCCAAAGCCGAAGCCACCGCCGGGTAAGCCGATTTGTCCCAGCATTGAGGCCAGCACCACGATCATCCACGCCCACTGTTCCCCGTGCTGCATACGCTGGACGCACCAGCCGGCAATAATCTGCGTTCTTCCGCCCGCCATCTGCCGCGCCAGTTCACGAATCGTCTCGGCATCAATCCCGCATATTTTTTCCGCCCACAGGGCATCTTTAGGCTGTCCGTCACTTTCTCCCAACAGATAAGGCAGAAACTGATCAAACCCAACGCAGTAGTTATCGAGAAAATGCTGATCGTAGAGCTTCTCGGTATAAAGCGTGTGCGCCAGCGCCAGCTGTAGCGGCACATCGGCCTGCGGATTCACGGCGATGTGTTTTACCTTGTCGCGGCCCAGGTAGTCGTGCGTCGAAGTGATGACCGGATCAACGCTGATAACCGAGATCTCACCGCGCGCCACTTTTTCTTTCAGTTGTTCGTAGTATTCATAAACATCATGATCCGGGCACCACCAGTTCGCCTGCTGGTTTTTAATCAGATCGGAACCCCACAGCACGATCGTTTTGCTGTTTTTCAGCACCAGCGGCCAGGAGGTCTGCTGTTCATATACCTCCATTGACCCGACCACGCGCGGCAGAATCACCTGGGCTGCACCCGTGGAATAGTCGCCCCCGGTCCCTACGCTGTTGCCGTGCAGCGCAATAGCGCGCGCCAGCATCCCGGAGGCATTATGGAACATGCCGGTTGATTGCCAACCGCTGGCCGTCAGCAACGCGCTCGGGCCATAGGTCTTCTGAATTCGCTCCAGCTCCTGATAGAAGAAGTCCAGCGCTTCATCCCACGAAACGCGCACAAAGCGGTTATCTCCACGCTGCGTGGTATCGCTCTCATGGCGTTTACGCAGCCAGTCGACGCGGACCATTGGATAGCGAATACGCGCCTCGCCATGCACGTGATCCGGCAGTCCGGCGATCATTTTTGACGGGTACTTATCACGCTCAAACGGTTTGGCTTCAATAAAACGCCCATCAACCACGGTGGCGCGGATTGCCCCCCAGTGAGATCCGGTCAGGATCCCCTCTTTGACGCCAGCTCCCTGCACCTCTGCGGCGTTAGCGCTACGCGGTGTGAGCAGCGAGGGTCCTAACATACCGGCTACGGTCAGGCCGCCTAACTGCAGTAGAAAACGACGGCGAGATGCCTGAAAGAGATCGTTATTTTTCATTGCTTTCTCCCTTATCGCCATGCGGCTTGTCCGTGGTGTCAGAGGCATTCATCTGCAAATATTTCAGCAAGGTACGTTCTTCGCGTTTATCCAGACTGGTAAATCCAATCATGCCGTTCAACGTGCCAATCCAGCCGTTGGCGTCAAAGTGTTCTTTCTCAGGGGCGCCGTGGCACTGATTACAGGTTCCGTTATAGAGCGAGTCGGCATAAGCCCAGATAGGTTTAATGTCGTTAACCATATCGCCCTTCTGCATCCAGGCGGTGGCTTGCAGCTTGCTCCACTGCGTATTCGTTTCCGCGACGGTAGTTTGTTCCAGGGTTTTCACGTGTTGTTGGATGTCGCCACGAATAGAGGCCACAAAAATGCGTTTACCCGGCAATTGCGCCAGCACGCGCTGACGCCCGTTACTCTCGGCCCAGCCCACAATTTCAATTTGCAGCCAGTCACCGTCACGCTTTAACACTTTGACTTCAGAAGCTGGCAGCAGAGAGCCCGCAGGTTCTTTATCCCCTTTGGCGGCATAAATAGGTTTGATGTCCAGAGAATAGAGCGTATCGCCATCGTCGTTTGCGTTGGCGCGTAACTGGTCAAACTGCTTACGGAAACCGCTGCTCATGTCAGGAAGCTGATGCGCAATACCTTTATGGCAGTCGATACAGGATTGATTGTCCTTGGCCGCAATCTTCATCTGACGCGCAGCTTCAGGATGCTGTTTCGCGTGATCCATCGCATCATAGTTATGACAGGAACGACAGGTCGCGGAGTTGTTCTCCTTCATTCGCGCCCATTCGCGCTCCGCCAGTTCGGCACGTTTGGCTTCGAATTTCTCAGGAGTATCAATAGAGTGGGCAATAAAGGTCTGGTAAATATCGTTGCTGGCCTCCAGCTTACGTTTCACCATGCCAGGGATATCAGATGGAATGTGGCAATCATGGCACTCTGCGCGCACCCCGGAGGCATTCTGAAAATGCGCAGACTGTTTATATTCTTCATAAACCGGCTGCATGCTGTGGCAGCTCACGCAAAATTCAGTTGAACTGGTTAATTTAATGCCAACGTGCGGTAAAACGATCAGCGCGATACCGACCACAATCCCGATGACGACGAGCGCCAACACTGACCAACGTGCGCTCGGTCTGAGCAGCGCCCTCCATAGTTTCCGCATAATAGCCCCTGTAAATATATGGTTTAGTTACAGAGGATCTTATTTCGCAAATGTGAACGGCAACACTGGTCAGGATGAATGGCTTGCGGCACAATGTGAACAGATATGAACAGAAAGAGATAACAAACAGGATGTCGCATCACATTGTCATTGTTGAGGATGAACCCGTTACCCAGGCACGATTACAGGCTTATTTTGAACAGGAAGGTTATCACGTCTCGGTCACAGCCAGCGGAAGCGGCCTGCGTGAAATCATGTCACAGCACCCTGTCGATCTTATTCTGTTAGATATCAATCTCCCGGATGAAAATGGCTTAATGCTGACCCGCGCCCTGCGTGAACGCTCAACGGTGGGAATCATCCTGGTAACGGGTCGTAGTGACCAAATTGACCGTATCGTTGGCCTGGAAATGGGGGCTGATGATTATGTCACCAAGCCGCTGGAACTACGTGAACTGGTGGTGAGAGTGAAAAATTTACTCTGGCGTATCGACCTTGCCCGTCAGGCGCAACCGGAGGCCAAAGACAACTGCTACCAGTTTGCCGGGTATTGTCTGAACGTCTCCCGTCATACTTTGGAACTGGGCGATGAGGCAATCAAACTCACCCGCGCCGAATATGAAATGCTGGTCGCTTTTGTTACCAATCCGGGGGAAATTCTCAGCCGCGAACGTTTACTGCGCATGCTTTCGGCACGGCGGGTGGACAATCCTGACTTACGCACCGTGGACGTATTGATCCGCCGTTTACGTCACAAGCTGCGGGCTGATTTACTGGTGACGCAGCACGGGGAAGGCTATTTTTTAGCGGCTGACGTGTACTGATACAGATAAACAGGACGGAATCCGCCGGGTGACAGCGAGCACTTAACATGCTGGCTGTCGGCATTTTTCGGAGTGAGGACCAGGATCGGCGGACTGATATTTTCCGGCACCGGTTGCCCTTGTAACACTCTGATAGCCTGCTGAATCGCCAGTTCACCTTGCCAGACCATTTGATCGCTGGCAGCCATAATGATCCTTTCGCGTTTAAGCCCGCGATACACCTGGTGTGACAGATAAAAAGAGACAACGGTTAATGGCGCACCCTGATTCCGCTTCTCCCCCATCGCCGCTTCCGCAGCAATTGCGGTACCGGCCACCACGTCGACATCCGGGTGACGCTCAAGCATCTCCTGCAACAGGTTACGCTGTATTTCAATATCATTATCGCCCAACGCCACATCCACGATGCGCACCTGACTACCGGCAATCGCCTGGCGGAACCCGTCCACCATCTCACGACTGCCTCCGGCGTCATCAGGTCCTGGCAATAATAAGACCTTCAGCGGTTTGCCCGCGCTCCACTTAACCAGATAGCGACCTGGCTGATAACCCATCTGGAACCACGGAACCCCAACCCGGGTTTTTACCGTTGCCTCATGGATAGCATTCACCACCTCAATAACGGGCAGCGTGCCCACCTGGGCCTGCAAATCCGGAAAAGTCGTCGTGCTGCTGCCCAACAAAATGGCATCCGCGCCCCATTGCTGGCACTGAGCGATTTGAGATTTTTGCGTGTCGAACTGGCGATACCCTCCCGCCTCGAGCACCTTCAGGCTTACGCCGTATTTTTTCGCCGCCTCAAGCATGCCGTAATTCACCGAAAGCCAGTAGGAATCCTTCAGGCTGGGATACAGCGCGCACAGTTTCCAGACTTTGTTTGCAGTAACGTCCGTTAGCGGCTCCGGGACTGCCTGCTGGGTATCCTGCCAGTGCAGCAGTGCGGACCCGGTCGCGTGACCTAAGCCTGAAAAAAGTGTGATAAGCAGGAAAACCAATACGCGCATGATAGCCTCAACATTGATAAGGCTTTATCCTAGTTGCTTTCCTCTTTTGGACTCAACCTTTTTAATCTGTGGCGACCCGACAGTGAATTTATCTCTGACCAAACGACTGTGGATAGGCTTCGGGCTAATGGCGGCACTGACCCTCATTAGTACCCTGGTAGGCTGGTATAACCTGCGTTTTGTCAGCCAGGTTGAGCAGGCCAATACCCAGGCGCTGATCCCGACCATGAACATGGCGCGCCAGCTCAGCGAAGCCAGTGCCTGGGAACTGTTTTCCGCACAGAATCTGACCACCGCAGATAATGAAAATATGTGGCTGGCTCAGGGGCGTATGTTAACCGCCCAAAGCCTGAAAATAACCGCATTACTGAAAACCCTACGTGAGCAGGGCTTTGACACGTCGGCCATTGAACAACAGGAAAAAGAGATCGCCCAGTCGTTAAGCCATCAAGGGGAGTTGGTTGGCGAACGTCTGAAACTGCGCGATCGACAGCAACAGCTCAGCCAACATATTGTTAAAGCTACTGCCGACGTTGCCGAAATGGCGCGCGGTCAGGCCAGTAATGCCGCCACCTCGGCGGGCGCTACGCAGGCAAGCATTTATGATTTGATTGAGAGCCATCAGGGGCAGGCAGCTGAACACGCTCTCGACAGACTTATCGATATTGATCTGGAATATTATAACCAGATGAATGAACTGCGCCTGAGCGCGCTACGCGTGCAGCAAATGGTGATGAATCTGGGGAATAACCAGGCGCAGAATAACCTTGCGGCGCTGGAAACCCAGCTTAATGCCGCCGTCAGAGTGCTTCACCGTCGACAAATACGCATTGAAGATCCGGTGGTACGCACTCAGGTGGCTGGCGCAGTAAATTCGATTAGCCGTTATGTCGATCTGCTGGCCTTGTATCGTCAGGATAATGACATCACCACCCGCTTACAGATCTTATCGCAGAACAATATCGAGCAATTTACCCGTTTCAGCAGCGAAGTCAGTCAGTTAGTAGATATCATCGGTCAACGCAATCAGACCGGGCTGGCGCATCTCAAACAGGCCAGCCAGCGCGGGCAAACGCTGCTGCTGCTGTTAGGTGCGGTGTCGTTGTGCTTGTTAATTCTCATTCTTTGGCGCGTAGTTTACCGCTCAGTCACGCGTCCGTTGGCACAGCAAACCCAGGCGTTACAGCGTCTGCTTGAAGGCGATATTGACTCCCCCTTTCCGGAAACCGCAGGCGTTCGCGAACTGGATACCATCGGGCGATTGATGGATGCCTTTCGCGGCAGCGTTCACGCCCTTAATAGCCATCGCGAACATCTGGCCGCTCAGGTAAAAGCGCGTACCGCCGAACTGCGTTCTATGGTGTCTGAACACCGACAGGCGCGTGCAGAAGCCGAAAAAGCCAACCAGGCAAAATCGGCGTTTCTGGCCGCCATGAGCCATGAAATACGCACCCCGCTGTATGGGATCCTTGGTACTGCGCAGTTGCTCTCAGACAATCCCGCTCTGGCGCAGCACCGGGAAAATCTGCGCGCAATCACCGACTCTGGCGAGTCTCTGCTAACTATTCTCAACGATATCCTGGACTATTCCGCCATCGAAGCGGGCGGAAAAAATGTGGCGATCGGCGATGAACCTTTTGAGCCCAGACCCTTGCTGGAAAGTACGCTTCAGCTCATGCACGGTCGCGTTGCGGGTCGCCCGGTTGCGCTGGTTACGGATTTTGCCGACGACGTCCCCGACTCCCTGCGCGGCGATCCGCGCCGCATTCGGCAAATCATAACTAACCTATTAAACAACGCACTGCGTTTTACCGATCGGGGACACATCACCCTGCGTAGCCGATGTAAAGACCAGGACTGGTATATTGAGGTTGAGGACACGGGATGCGGGATTGATCCTGTCCATCAGCGCGATATTTTTCAGCCGTTTGTTCAGGTTAACGGTAAACGTGGGGGGACCGGGCTTGGACTCACTATCAGTGCCAGCCTTGCGCAGGCGATGCAGGGAGAACTGAGCGTCACCAGTACGCCGGGGGTCGGAAGCTGCTTTCGTTTGCGTCTCCCATTACGGGTTGGCGCGATGCCGGTTGCTAAATCCGTTCCGCGTGCCATATCGTTACAGGGTTTACGCTTACTGCTTATCGAGGATAATCCCCTCACGCAGCGCATCAGTACAGAAATGCTCACCCTCAATGGCGCCCAGGTCACCGCTGTCGACAGTGCGGCTGCGGCGCTCACCATACTGCAGCAAGGCGCCGAGTATAATGCCGCCCTGGTTGATTTCGATCTTCCGGATATCGACGGCATCACGCTGGCGCAACAGTTAACTCGCGAGTTTCCGACGTTAAAGCTAATAGGCTTTAGCGCACACGTCATCGACGAAACGCTAAGCCAAAGAACCAGCACCCTGTTTCTCGGCGTAATTCAAAAACCGGTTCCCCAGGATGAACTCAGTCGGCTCATTACCCATTATCTGCACGGTAACGCGCCTCTCCCGGCTGCATTAGAAAATGACAACCAACGGTTAGATACTCAGCAATTAGCCGGGGATCTCCAGCTAATGGGATGGCAAAAGGTGCACGAATGGTTAGCGCTCTTTAAGCAACATACCCTTCCTGTATTAGATGAGATTGACGCAGCGCGCGCTGCATATGAGTACGAGAAGATAAAACGTCTGGCACATCAGCTAAAAAGCAGTTGTGCCAGCATGGGGATGCGTTCTGCCAGCAGGATGTGCGCAGCGCTTGAACAGCAGCCGCTCGCTGATTTTTCACTCCGAGAGGAAGTACAACTAAGTCTTACAGAAGTGGAAATGTGGTTGGCAAAAGAAAATTTGTCACGATTAGCCGACGCTGAACATCTGGAATGACGTTCCCTGTAGGATTGAATTATTAGATAATAATTAACTAAATTGAATAGCAATTAGCGTATTCAATAATCTCATATCCCCCACATTCATACGCATCAATACTACGCAAAAGCGAGGAGCAGCTAACTACAAGTCACTCGCAAAACAACCCCGAAATTATCGGGTCAACCAACAGCATTACGCGGAGTGACCCTGGAACAAGTAATCTTGCCAGCATACAAGGGGCAGCGATGGGACTTGCTGCTCTTAACCACATGTAAAAGAATCATGGGGAATATGCGGACGACGGGTTGGTTCGTTAGTTTTCCTCGCCCTGCGCTTATGTACAAAGTAGTTGTTGTAGCTTTAGGTCCTTGTCATTTATCAGAATTATTGTTTTAATTCACCACCACAACTATAACAAGGTGAAATTAATGAAAAAAAATACAAATGATAGCGCTAAAGTTTACACACCACTCACACTAAAGATCTATGACTGGTGGGTTCTGGGGGTATCAAATCGGTTTGCGTGGGGATGTCCAACCCGGGAATACCTGCTACCACACTTTCTACAACATATAGGTAAAAAACATCTGGATATTGGTGTTGGAACTGGATATTACCTTCCTGTTATTCCGGCTGAGTACAGTATTTCACTCCTGGACTTGAATGAAGCCAGCCTTGATGCAGCCTCTAGACGAGCTGGAAGTAATCGAATCACGAAAAGAATTCAACATGATGTTTGTCAATCTTTTCCAGACATGATGCTTAAACAGTATGATTCTGTATCCATGTTCTATCTTCTGCATTGTCTACCGGGCGTAATGGAACAGAAAAGCCCTGTTATTAAAAATGCCGCAGAGGCTCTAACTGACGATGGTGTTTTATTTGGTGCTACAATCCTTGGAAAAGGAGTCCAACATAACTTGTTTGGTCGTAAATTAATGCACATATATAACAAAAAAGGGATCTTTTCTAATACACTAGACTCTGAAGAAAGCCTGGCAAAAATTCTCTCAGAACATTTCAATACTGTTAACATTAAACGAGAGGGGATGGTTGCCCTGTTCTCTGCCACAAATAAAAAGTAAACTCACAGCATCTTGCTAGATAAAGATAATATCGCTCACCTGCCGGCGTGCCCCCCAGCAGCACGATTCAGCCGGCACACATCTTCCGCAAGGCCAAACAGTTTCACGAGCGTCGGGCGGGCAGACGAACATTTCCCTGCCAGGGCGAAGCCACTGACCTGTATCGGGTAAATGGCATATTTCCGGCCCAGCCAGGTGACCGGCTTTCCCTTCTTGTTCGCTTCATTCGAAAAATAATAACGCTGGCCACCAATCGCCGCCCGGTCAATTTCCCACAAATCATTGCGGGCCGACTGTTCGGTTTTCGTGGTTTCGTTCATGGTATCCGGTGGGATCTGCTGCATAACAAAAAATCCTTATTGTAAATCTGGTTGAAAACAGGCCAGTCATGCCGTAGGAATAAAAAGGGATTTGACAAAAAAGGAGAATTATCTATGGAATTCAGAAAATTACTAATAGCTGGTATGCTCTTCAGTTGTACAGCCATGGCAGAAAATACAAATACACTTACGGTAACAATGAATGACGCACTACCGGATGGTATAGGAAAAAGCATTGGTGAAATTACCGTATCAGAAACACCTTTTGGTCTACTTTTTACCCCGGACATTCACGGTTTAACCCCTGGTATTCACGGTTTTCATATTCATACAAACCCGTCCTGTTTGCCTGGAAAGCAGGATGGTAAAAGCGTGCCGGCACTTATGGCGGGAGGTCACCTCGATCCGAAAAAAACAGATAAACATCTTGGACCGTACACAGATAAAGGACATCTTGGAGATCTCCCGGGACTCGTTGTTACTACAGATGGTAATTCAATTTACCCACTTCTGGCTCCCCGACTGAAATCACTGGCTGACCTGAAAGGCCACTCGCTGATGATCCACAAGGGCGGTGATAACTATTCTGATGAACCCGCAACGCTTGGCGGCGGAGGTGCACGTTTTGCCTGTGGCGTTATTGAATAATACCCAATGACAGAAACTAAAAAGACGCCTTATGGCGTCTTTTTAGTTTGCGGGTTCAGGCCATCAACTCCCCCGATAGGTTGAGTATCCATACTGACTCAATAACAACGGTACATGATAATGCTCTCCTGCTTTTGGCACATGGATGATTACCGGAATTTCAGGGAAGAATGTATCTTCGTTATGGTCAGCATAGTATTTACCGGTTTTAAAGGTCACCCGGTAATCGCCTGGATTAAGTTCCTGACCAGCCGGATAAAGCGCACTAATGCGTCCGTCTTTACGGGTAATTGCCGAGTTCAGTTTAATCCATTTATCACCTTCTTTTTTGTCAAGAACCACTGTCACACCTTCAGACGGAGTTCCTGTTTTCAGGTCCAGCACATGAACGCTGATCGGGTTTTTCATCGAATTTACCGGACTCTCACTGGTTGCAGCCACAGAAATGGCAGATACAGACATAATGGCAGCAGCCAGTGAATATTTTAAATATTTATTCATGTTAACTCTCTCATCAATACAGAACAGAAGAATATTTAATAATACAACCAGTAGAACAAGGTCAATCATAATAAGTTAACTTTTTCGTGATAAGTTTAACTTTTTATTTATAACTACCCTTCCGAAATTATGCTAAATAAAGTATTTCACTCTCTCATAAAAGAATATTTTATGAATAAAGCATATTTCTCTTTAATTATTTCATTGGCACCATCAGGTCATTCTGCTTTCACAAAACAGAGTGTTTCAACCCAAGATATGACAGTAGCGGTAGCGTCGTCACGTGTGAATATGGGCCTTAATGTCTGTCATCGCGAAAACAAAACTGGTGTTGTTGCAGTTGTTGATAATGGAGGCAATATTGTTGCCCTTCAACGTGACAACAACGCGGTTCCTCACAACACACTGGCCGCACAGAAAAAAGTCGTAACTCACCCTGAAACACAAAACCTAAGTACTTTATCGCAGCTTCTGTTGCTGGGCGGCGGCGTTCTTGTTAAGTCCGGTGATAGAGTTATTGACGCCATTGGTATGGCTGGGATGGGGTCCTGCTGATGACCAGCACTGCGCACGTGAAACCATTAAACAGGTTATGGCGCGATAGCTATCGGGAAACTGAGCCTGGCTTAGCCTTGATACTGGCTAAGCCACCACCTGTTCAAACGCGGTGGTGTCAGTCACCTGCAGAGCCCCGACGCTGACCGGCCATTTCCTGCAAACCACGCGCATTGGTGTCCAGGTATACGGCGGTCGCCTCTGGTCCGGCTTCCCCCATCACGCCAGCCCTATTGCAAACGCAAAGAATGTTGGCCTGTCCACCACACTGCCGCTGTAACGGAACATGCGAAGCAAATCGACGCGATTTTAGTGATGATGTCCCAAATATGTCCCGCTTGGGAAATAAGGAACTTGCAGAAAATGGGTAAGCTACTGATATAGAATGGTACGCCCTGTAGGATTCGAACCTACGACCTACGGCTTAGAAGGCCGTTGCTCTATCCAACTGAGCTAAGGGCGCATTGCGAAGTGATTACTTCATGCAGATGAAACGCGTGAATTATACGGTCAGCGCTTGCTGAGTCAATGCCTTTTGTTTCGGTTGCTTGCGAAGTGTACGAATGTTGATTTTTTCTGCTCGTTCAAGGGTATCCAGGAAATCACCTGGTAACAACTCAGCCCGCAAAACGTTAGATTTAGGGATACATGTATTTAGAATATTTATGATTTTGCTTAACATTCCTTTATCCCTCTCCAGTGGTCCAGGAACTCTTTAATGTTAAGTATCGCCATCAAGGAAGAAAACAGTCACTTCGAACATGGGCTGAAAATCATCATCTCCCATCTGGCAAATCAGTGGCATCAGGAGATTCACTTTTTACCTGTCGAAGATATCGATCGCGCTGAAATCGCGTTTATCTCACTGGATGAAGATTGGCTCAGCGCCGATTGCTACCGGGTTCCTGTCCACACCAGGTGCCAACACCGGGTGGTTATTTGTAGCAAAAACGATAAAGATAAGCTGATGTTCCGGCCATGCCTGTACATGTTGCCACTGATTTATCGGGAAGATGACGTAGACGAGATAACCAAAAAACTGGTCCTCATCCTGCAAAAACGCGCACTGCGCACTAGCGTGCCCAAGACTATCTGCCATTACTGCACCACCCGCAACTTTTCTGTCGCAGAACGCCAGTTCTTAATGTTTCTTGCCAGTGGGTATACGTTAGCCGAAACGGCTCACCTGCTCTCAGTAAGCGATATCCAGGCCAAAGCGACCCGCCGCAGTATTATGAAAAAGCTGCATGTGAAAAACGATCAGCAATTCTTAAGATACATCCGCGCACATCTGAACTTTCTGCAAAATTAGACGGGGTATCTCTGCCTAATTTTTATTGAGAAATATCTCATCATCGATTAAGTATCGGCTCCTACTGTACCTGGCCTCAGGCTGCCAGAATAATCCAGCCATACTATTTCCGGGGTAACAGAAAGACACACCCGGTAATATTTTATCTAATCTCAGAGAGAGGTTGAGCCGGATAAAACGATCTTTTGGGCATTGAGTAAGACATCAGAAAACTTCCGGCAGATTATTCTGATGGGGTACGCAATGGCCAGTCTGATGATTGTTGAAGCACTGAAACCCAACGGCACAAGTCAACTCACCTTTGCGCTGGCAAAAGTTTGTTTCAGGGATGTCTGTAGTCAGCAATTTATCCAGACCTGCCGCAACAGAAATGGAATGGAAAAGGATGCACAGTGCAAAACGCCGGGACCGCTATCGCCGCACACGAAACGCTAACTGTAGCTGGCAATTTCCCCACTGTACCTCACAGGTATTTGACCGGCTCGAGTATCTGGCGCAAAAACTCGAATACACATTACCGGACGACACGATATCTCAGGCGATAATTACGACAGACTACTATCTGGCCTATGCGCTGAGTCGACATTTATTCTCAGGCACTCGCACGGCGATCTTCCAGAGCATTGAATCGACCTTGCTCAGCATGCAAGAGCCGGTAATTAGCCAGTTAGTGATTGACATTGAAAGCTTAAAAACCCCTTATATCGATATACTTGAAAGCCTGCGTCAGCTAATTAATCAGCATAATGACATCCAAATCTTCATAATGCTTTCCAGTCGCGATGAAGACCTCACCACATTTATTTCACTGTCTGGTCCATTTTATATCCTGCCACGCAATCTGCGCCTCCCTGAGATGCGTCATGCCTTATTATCTCCGGTTCTTAACTATATTCATTCCAGGCGCATAAACCCGCTCGACTGGGAGCTGATTACCTTACTTTTACAAGGTAACTCCCTAAAAAAGATTGCATTGTTACAGACACAACCCTACCACCGCATCATCTATCGCCTGAACCAGTTGATCACGCGCCTTGGATTACCCAGCAGAAAGCGTTTTTTGCATCTGATACATCGCCTCAACGTTACCTCTCCCCATTTAATTTAACACCATAACACTCTGTGTTATAAGATTTTTTAGGAAATTACTTATTCTCAAATAAGAAAATAGATCTAATTTTTACAAATATTTAATATTTACAACTATTCCTGGTATTATGCCAGGCACCACTGTCACACTTAACCTTACTGATTCTGTGCATTTCAATATAAAATAGCTTTATTGCAGTCTTAACAAAACCTAAACAATTGGTTTATTGTGTCGTTTTTACCGTTTAAAAAAAATTTTCAATCTGCCATAATTAGAACCACAGATAAATAATACTAATAGTCATTAACACATCTGGATCTTTCAGAATATCCTAACTGACATTAACAACCAGGATGTTGTAAGTCTTTTCCGAATGAGCAGAGCAGGTATAATCCCCACAGTTTCCTGATTAATTGTTAGTTTTCCCGGTGTGAAATGGATTTCCCAAAATTCATTGTTCTGCAGAAGAACAACCGAATAAACAAGGATGAAATAATATTTATTCGGCTCTCCCTCAGAACAATTCTTGGCTATTTGACAATATTATAACGCCTGAGGTTTTATCAAATTCGCAAGATACGCAAACAGTTTGAGGCATACAACAATGAAACCAGCATCCGTTATCATTATGGACGAACACCCTATTGTCAGAATGTCGATAGAAGTACTACTCGAGAAAAACAGTAATATTCAGGTAGTGTTGAAAACCGATGACAGCCGTACGGCAATAGAACACCTGCGCACGTACCCTGTCGATCTTGTCATCCTGGATATTGAACTGCCTGGTTCTGATGGGTTTACATTACTCAAAAGAATAAAGTCATTACAGGAGAAAACTCGGGTACTGTTTCTGTCCTCAAAATCCGAGTCGTTTTATGCCGGGCGTGCTATCCGGGCCGGTGCAAATGGTTTTGTCAGTAAACGAAAGGATCTCAATGATATCTACAATGCAGTAAAAATGATTTTATCGGGATATTCCTTTTTCCCTTCGGATACTCTTAATTTCATTAACAATATAAATGCACAAAAAGGCGTCTCGCATGACATGCCGCTCTCTAACCGTGAAGTTACCGTTTTGCGTTATCTGGCAAATGGGCTGTCCAATAAGGAAATTGCTGAGCAGTTGTTGCTCAGTAATAAAACGATTAGCGCTCACAAGGCTAATATCTACTCCAAGCTCGGGTTACACACCATCGTTGAGCTGATCGATTACGCAAAAATGCATGAATTAATGTAATAACACTCCCGGCGAGATTTCGTTCGGGAGTGTTTTGTCAGCACATTGATTAGTTATAGTTAATCATAAACGTGGCATCAGCCCTGGCAACGCCAGGCTGAACCCCATCAGCTAACGCGATATAGTTTGCGAAAAAGGTTAGCGTGGCGTTGCCGTTCTCATCAATCCCCACGGTCTGGCTGGCCTGTTCGAGCGGCAATCGCGTACGGTCGCTGTCGTGCAGTTCAATCGCCACCTTTTGCGCCATCACCGCGTTATCAAGCGCCAGCAACGTCGTGCCCGGGGCCGGAGTTCCGGAAAACGTTATCGAGGCGGATCCCGGCGGACAACCTTCCAGCTTCAGCGTAAACGCGACCGGTTGAGTGGTATCTCCGCTGGTTTGAAGCTGCTTTGTCGGCCAGGTGCCTAGCTCCACGGACTTATTGCTGTCGCTGACAATTGCCGCGCAGGTAAAGTCCACCACGTTTCCGCGCAGTTCAATATTGATTTCCCCCAGCGACGAAGCGGCATGGCACACCGAGCTGAATGTCAGCAGGCACACCATTGTCAGGAGCGTCCCTGCGGTTGGCGTTTGCTTGTTAGTCATAATCCACTCGCAGATAGCCACGGGCTGTAAAAGGTCCTTCGGTGGGCTTATTGCCCGTCACGCTGACCGGCCATGTTCGAATACCCACGCTCGCCGCGGCGTTATCATCCAGTTGAAACGGGATCGTGCTGGACAGATTATTGGGCGTCAGCGGTTTACCGCTGCTGTCGGCGACAATAAAACCTAAATCGGGATTGTCAGATACCATCATTTGCCCGGTGGCTTTCTCGGCCTCTACACGCATGGTTAAGTAGGCCTGTGCCGCAACGTTGGTACATTTTATCGCCACCGTTTTAGTCTGCGGATTGATGCCTTCAGGCCGGTTTCCCGCCCCCGCCTTGCTAAATAACGATGCGCCAATATCACCAAAATCAAACTCAACAATCTGCCCGGCGTTCACCTCGCAGTTTTGTGGAACCTCCACCTTGCCACTGTAGCTGATGGTATAAACCGGCATGCTTAGCGCATCTCCGGTACTGGTCGTGACATAGACTCTGAACATCGTCTGCCGCGGAATCGGCACCATGTTAATGAACGGGCGGATCACTTTGAGCTTAAACACCAGCTTTGAATCCATTACGCCAAAAGGCTGCTGCTTAGGTACGTTAGGGTGAGTCCCCATGCGAATGTAATTACGCGGGGGATAAAATAACCCGGCATAGCTATCGGTTATGCTCATGGCCCCCAGCAGGTAGTCATTGAGCTTCAGATACTGAAAACCGCCTTCGTTACTTTGAACAGGAAGTTCAGTGACATAGCTTCGATAGGTGTAATCCACCGTCGTCCCGGCTGGACAGGTGGCATTCACGCCAATCCAGCCAGATTTTTCCGGTAACGTCACCACTTGTCCCGGCTGGTTGTTGCTACTGTTAAAGATATTCGACAGATCGTAAAAAACATCCGTTGGCGTGCCAGTCGAATTTTGGCAGACCGTCGCCCAGGACGAATGGGCCATCAGCAGTAAAGCGCTTCCCAGTAACAAACCCGTTTGTCGTTTCATCGTATTATTCCTGTCGTGCTGACGGAGATTCGCACGTCACGTTCGTGAGCGTTACCGCTTGTTTCAGGCTCTCCTCTGGCAAGGCATAGCGCGCCACGCAGCGCGCGTTTGCGCCTTCCCCCCATTGGATCAACAACTCGCCTTTTAGCGGCAGGCCGCTCAGGTAGATTTGCCCGTCTTCCCCCACCATGCTGGTCACGCCGCTGGTGTTTTCACGCACGACGGAGCCAAACGGCACTGGTTTACCCGCATGTTTGGCGGTAATCAGCGCTCGCACACCGATTCGTGTATCAAACGCCGCCCGTACCAGCGCCCCTTGCGTTGGCACTACGCTGCTGACGTTATTCTCCACATCGGTATTGTTGTTCATGGAATTGGTGTCTAACGCGACGCGGTTATAGCGATACACGGTGGCATACGGCATCACCGCGTATCCGCGCCAGTCGGTTTGAACGCCGGTCTGGTTCTCTATCCGTACACCCTGCGCGCCAGGCGCTTTAATCAGCACGTTAGTCTCGCCCAGAGGCTGACTGAGCGTAATGCCGTCTGCATGCCCCACCACACCACCGGAGAGCTGCCAGTTGTAGTCATGCTGGTCACGGTCGTAGTTATAACCCACGCCCAGCGTGCCATAAGCCGCCTGCCAGTTGGCGCTGGCGTTTCCGCTATAGCCATTGGTGCTGCTGTGTCCCTGATTCACGCTGTAGCTCAGGTTACGCCCATCCAGCAACGTACCGCCGATCCCGGTCTGCCAGCTGTTTTGTCCGTTGCTATTGCGGTTGGCATTAAAGGTGGCGTAGGTACGATCGAGGGCGTTATCACGCGAGTAGCGCCGTCCGCTCAGCAGGCTGAACGGTACTGACATATTGAATGCCAGAATACGGTCGGTGTCGGAGATGCCAACCGATTCATTCCACGACCAGGAGAGTGAATAGCTAATCCCCTGCCAGCCGCTGGCATAGCCCAGTTGATACCAGGTATTGGTGTCTGAGGTATTCCAGTACGTCTGCTGACTACCCGAGATATACAGCGATCCGTAATCCCCCAGATTCTGCGAAATGTTGATCTGGAAGCGGCCCTTTTTGCTGTAGCTCAGGTTGTGGTAACTCGTCACATTGGGCACGTTGTGGCGATTGCCCTCACTGTCGTATTCGTACTCATAGCCTTCCATACTGCGATACGCAACATCGTCGAGGGTATAGAAGCCACGCGTTGAGTAGCGATACCCCAACAGTTGGAAGTTAGTGCCAAAATTGTTCAACGATTTCGCATACAAGAAACGCAAAGACTGCCCCTGGTGCGTACTGTCATCCGCCAGTTGGCTGCGCGCATGGGTGAGATCGACAGAAACCGCGCCCCAGTCCCCCAGGTTTCGACCGGTGCCTAAAACCACCGCGGTGTAACGTGAGGCCAACTGCGTACCGCCGTATGCGGTGTAGCCCTCTGGTAACCCGGCAATTAATGTTCCCTGGAAAAAGAACGGTGAAGATTGCTGGCTATTGCCGCTGCGAAAATCCCCGGCGACCACGTCATATTTGAAACGCCCTTCTCGCTGTAATAAGGGAACAGTGGAGTACGGCACCGTATAGCGTTGCTGGCTGCCATCCTTCTCATCCACCGTGACCTCAAGATCACCGCTGGATGACGTTGGGTTGAGATCGGTTATCGAGAAAGCGCCGGGTGAAACATAGCTTTGATAAATCACATAGCCATTCTGACGAATGGTCAGTTTTGCTGCGGTCCGCGCAATACCGCGAACGGTAGGCGCGTAACCCTGTAAGCTGTCGGGATACATATTGTCGGAAGAATAGAGCCGCGCACCGCGAAACCCGACGCTGTCAAAAACGTCGTTGCCGGTATTGCTGTCGCCCATCACCAGTTCGCCCTTCAGCGGAATAATTGCGCGCTGAAGCCATGTGCCGATGTTTTTCCAGCTTTGTGAGTGGTATCCGTCGCCTTTGGAGTAGCTCCACGCGCCGTTATTTCTCAGCCGCCAGGGGCCATAGTTCAGACCGCTGAGCATACTGAGGAAGTAACTGTCAGTATCACTGCCGCGGCTGCCGGTAAAGCTGTAGTTAACCAACGCGGCCGGGATCCCCTCATCCCACTCTTCCGGTGGAATATAGCCGCGCGCGCTGTTTAACATTGACGCTTGCGGCAGGCTGACGTTTAAGCGCAGGGTAGAAAAATCAAACGCAATCTCGCTGCCGGGAATAGCCTGCGGTAGATTGATACAGGTATCGTTCGGATCCTGGCTGAGTGCCGGAAACGCGGCGATATTGACGCCAAGGCGCTTCACCCAGTCGAGTCCAAAGCACGGCATCAGTCCTCCGGACTTCTCCCCGGCCTTTCCCGCACTGGTAACAAAACGAATATCCTGAGTGGCAACAAACTCATCGTTGCGCCAGATATCCACGCGATAAACGCCTTCAGGCTGGTGATTGCCTTTTTCAAAACGTGATAAATCCGCCACGGTTGCCGTATCCGCAGATAAAAAAGCCGGATTAAAATAGCTTTCCCCATAGCTTAGAGAGGGAAAGAGCGCCGCCAGCGTGGACAACGCCACCCCTGCCAGCGGTGGCGTAACCCCCGGTAACAGGCCAGGAAAATACGTTGTCTTATTCATCGTTATCTCAACGCACACTTACCGTTTTGGCCGGGGTTACAGCGCCATAATCATTGACCGTCTGGAACGTAACATTGCCCTGAACGCCCGTGGGTAGCTGGACCTGCGCATCGCTTTTCGGCGCAACCATCACGTTATCGACCTTCGTTTTCCCCACATTGAGATTGACCAACGTGACGTAGTACGCTGACGGATTATTGATTTTCAGGTAGTTGCCGGAACGGGCAAACGTCAGCATCCCGGGCGCATCCTCCGGGATTTGCGGCAGATTATTCGGACGAACGAAAAGTTTGATGCGTGACAGAATCGCCAGTTGCAGAACGTTTTTGCCCTCAAGGCTGTTTTTATTGACTGACGGAATGGCTTTGACGTTCATCCAGAACAGCGACTCACGGTCTTTGGGCAACGGTTCACCGGCATAGATGATACGCAGCGTGTTTTCGCTTTTGGGTTCACTGACAAACAGCGGAGGCGTAACCACAAACGATTTTTCTTTAGCGCCTGCGCTATTCTCAATCCATGAATTTACCAGGTAACGTTCTTTGGTATCGCTATTGCTAATAGACAGGGACGTTTGTTTGGCATCGGCCGGATAAATAACGCGAGTGGCGCCTAATGCAATGCCTCCGGCAGCCTGAACACTGGCAGCAGAAAATAAGGCCAGTAAAAGGATAAAACCTGATTTTAGATAATTAAACATAGCTAAAAATACCTTTGATGCGATTATCGTTGGGAAATAAATCAGGGATAAACCAACGTAAACCACACGTCTGAACGAAGCGTTCCCGGCGTTATATTTTCCGAGACAGCCCGATAACGGGCAGTGAAATGAAACGTCATCTCTTGCGTTATAATCGGCGCATAATGAAGCGGCAGCGCATTCGGTATAATTTGCCGTTGACGCTCGTCAAATAACGCCAGACCAATCCCCGAAGCCGCAGACGCATCGCCGCTGGCAAGAAAAACCTGCGGATCTTCCGCTGGCGTCACGCCCGCAAATGCAATCCCAACATGGTCATAAACATCGGAACTGCACGACGTTAAGCGCAGTGAAAACGGTACGCTGGTAGAGGCGAGGCTTCCCGTCCCAGAGAAAGCATTGGTACGATACTGCCCCATTTGCACCCGCATATCCTGACTGTCAGTGGCGACCGTACAGGCACCGTTAACGAGCTGTCCCCGTAAGTGGACGCGGCCACTTTCCAGTATTACCGTATGTGAAAGCACAGGCATTACGCACAGCATTCCCCCCAGCGCCACGCCTTTCCCTATCATCTGCCGCATCCTTCATCATCCCCGGATATTGCCTCATCCATTGAGGCGAACGTCATCCTTGCGCAAATCAAAACGGCTTATTCGTACTTCATGATGAACGTCGCGTCGGCATTTGCCTGACCCGGTGTTGCGCTTGTGGCAGTAGCTTTGTAACGCGCAGAGAAACGCAGGGTGTTGGTCCCTTCTACCAGCGCCTGAGCGGTAGAGAAGGTTGCGCCATCAGGTTTCAGCGCAGTAGAGGCGTTGTCAAGAATCTCGATACCTACCCCGCCAGCGGTGGTGGTGTTATTCCCTGAAGAAACAGCCAGCAGAGCCGAGTTGGTGGCATCCGCCTGACCAGAGAAAGCTACGGCCGCCGTCGCGGCAACGGCAGGATCACAGTCATTCAGCACGATGGAGAACGGAATTTGTGCTGTTGTATCACCCACTGCGGCAAAACTGGCAGTACGATACTGGCCTAACGTCACAACCTGATCAGATGATTGCGTACTGACGGCACAGGCTGCATTGACCAGTTCACCTTCAAAATGCACAGTACCGCCGCTAACGCTTACCTGACCGGCTGCAACAGCTGTACCGGCGACTAACATCAGGCTGGCAATAACAGAAGATGTCATTAATTTACGTTTCATGGATTTCCCTTGAATTACACACATCCGGCTCCGGCGTCCTGCGGGATCCGTTTGAATCATTATCGACATTAAATGTCAGGCTAATTATCTCTGCATCCTGTAAAGATATATATCGCATGAGAATTAGCTAACCTTTTACCCCAACTCTCCTGAGTATTTGATTCACTAATTATTCCTCGCGAATATGACTATTCGTCACAGCGATAAATTAAACATTTCAATTAATGAAAAATACCTGCAAATCCTTTTAATGACCCTGGCTAATTCTTAATGGGACCCAGGAAAAATCTGGGTGGGAATGAGGTAAAATCCCGCATAATTAACCGTAACAGACTGGTTTGTGGCACATTACCCCTGAAAATACCAGGGTGATGAGTTGTTTCATTCAGGTTAATTTTGGTTAGCATGCTCATTAATTATCCGCAAGGCTTAAGCTTCTGTGCTGACCCCATTCGCAGATCGTGGCGCCCCCTGGCGCACGTAAAAATGCAAACGAAAACTGACAGCACGTCCCGCTTCTGACAAAATAGTGGCATCCCCTTCGATTTAACGTAACAGACGGAATCCTCTCTCTGATGGCAGCAAAGATTATTGACGGTAAAACGATTGCGCAGCAGGTGCGCTCTGAGGTTGCACAAAAAGTTCAGGCGCGTTTAGCGGCTGGATTACGCGCCCCAGGCCTGGCTGTTGTGCTGGTAGGCAGCAACCCGGCTTCGCAGATTTATGTCGCGAGTAAACGCAAAGCCTGTGACGAAGTGGGGTTTGTCTCCCGCTCCTATGACCTGCCTGAAACTACCAGCGAGGCGGAGCTGCTCGAGCTGATCGATACGCTCAATGCAGATACCACCATCGACGGTATTCTGGTACAGCTGCCGTTACCTGCGGGTATCGACAACGTTAAAGTTCTCGAGCGTATTGCACCGGATAAAGACGTTGACGGTTTCCACCCGTATAACGTTGGTCGCCTGTGCCAGCGTGCGCCGCGTCTGCGCCCGTGTACTCCGCGCGGTATTGTGACTCTGCTTGAGCGTTACAATATCGACACCTACGGTCTGAATGCGGTCGTGATTGGCGCTTCGAATATTGTTGGTCGCCCGATGAGCATGGAGCTGCTGCTGGCTGGCTGCACCACCACCGTCACTCACCGATTCACCAAAGATCTGCGTCGCCACGTAGAACATGCTGACCTGCTGATTGTTGCCGTCGGCAAACCGGGCTTCATTCCCGGCGAGTGGATCAAAGAAGGTGCGATTGTGATTGATGTCGGCATCAACCGTCTGGAGAATGGTAAGGTTGTTGGCGATGTAGTCTTTGAAGATGCTGCCGCACGCGCGTCATATATCACGCCGGTACCCGGCGGCGTAGGCCCAATGACGGTCGCCACACTTATCGAAAACACGCTACAGGCGTGTGTTGAATATCATGATGTAAAGGACGTTTAAGATGGCCACATTTTCACTGGGTAAACACCCATACGTTGAACTCTGCGATTTGCTGAAGCTGGAAGGCTGGAGCGAAAGCGGCGCCCAGGCAAAAATTGCTATTGGCGAAGGGTTAGTGAAGGTCGATGGCGCTGTAGAAACGCGTAAACGCTGCAAAATCGTTGCCGGACAGACCGTCAGCTTTGAAGGCCACAGCATTACCGTCGTGGCGTGATCCCAGGTGCCGGATGAGGTTAACCCCTGTCCGGCCAACTTCATCTCTCGTTTTCAGATAATGACTTCATCACCGCTTCACAGTGAACTGTTAGCATGTTGTTTTTCCACACGAAGTCATCATCATGCCAACTATCGTTACCCACGCTGCCGTTCCACTCTGTTTAGGATTGGGTCTCGGGCGTAAAGTCATCCCCCCGCGATTACTGTTTACTGGCGTCATTCTGGCTATGTTACCGGATGCCGACGTACTGTCGTTTAAGCTCGGCGTCGCCTACGGCAACGTGTTTGGTCACCGTGGTTTTACCCACTCGCTGCTGTTCGCCTTCGTGGTGCCGCTGCTCTGCGTATGGATGGGTCGACGAAGGTTTAAGGCAGGATTAATGCGCTGCTGGCTCTTCCTGACGGTTTCGCTGCTGTCGCACAGCCTGTTGGATTCGATCACGACGGGCGGTAAAGGCGTCGGCTGGCTGTGGCCGTGGTCAGATGAACGCTTCTTTGCGCCGTGGCAGGTGATTAAAGTCGCCCCGTTTGCGCTATCACGCTACGCCACACCGTACGGGCACCAGGTGATAATTTCGGAGTTGATATGGGTATGGCTACCGGGAGTGATGATGATGGGAGTGCTGTGGTGGTATCGGAAATATTAATTTGCCGGACAGGGCGCGAGCCGCTATCCGGCAATTAATATCATTACTTACGGCGCCAGGTAGTGCCCTGCGGGCCGTCTTCCAGCACAATGCCCATCTCATTGAGACGGTCACGCGCGGCGTCAGCTGCCGCCCAGTCTTTGGCTTTACGGGCATCCAGACGCTGCTGGATTAACGCTTCAATTTCAGCAACTTCACCGTCATCCGCCTGCGCACCGCTTTGCAGGAATGCTTCTGGCTCCTGTTCCAGCAGGCCCAGCACGCTGGAAAGCTTACGCAGATGCGAAGCCATACCGTTAGCCGCCGCCATATCTTCACCCTTCAGGCGGTTAACCTCACGCGCCATATCAAACAGCACGGAGTAGGCTTCCGGCGTATTGAAGTCATCGTCCATCGCTTCAATGAAGCGCGCTTCAAAGGCTTCGCCACCGGCTGGGGCAACGGACTTGTCGGTGCCGCGCAGCGCGGTATACAAACGTTCCAGCGCAGAGCGCGCCTGCTTCAGGTTCTCTTCGCTGTAGTTTAACTGGCTACGGTAATGACCAGACATCAGGAAGTAGCGAATGGTTTCGGCGTCGTAGTATTTCAGCACGTCGCGCACGGTAAAGAAGTTGCCCAGCGATTTGGACATTTTCTCCCGGTCAACCATCACCATCCCGGAGTGCATCCAGTAATTAACGTATTCACCGTCATGCGCACAGGTGGACTGAGCAATTTCGTTTTCATGGTGTGGGAACATCAGATCCGAACCGCCACCATGAATATCAAAATGGTTGCCCAACTGTTTGCAGTTCATCGCAGAACATTCGATGTGCCAGCCTGGACGGCCCGCGCCCCACGGAGACGGCCAGCTCGGCTCGCCCTCTTTGGACATTTTCCACAGCACGAAGTCCATCGGGTTGCGCTTCACATCAACCACGTCAACGCGTGCGCCCGCCTGCAACTGATCCAGATCCTGGCGTGACAGCTGACCATAGTTCGGGTCAGTCGGCACGTCGAACATCACGTCGCCGTTATCAGCGACATAAGCGTGACCTTTGGCAATCAGCTGTTCGGTGATTTCAATAATTTCAGCGATATGGTGCGTAGCGCGCGGCTCCAGATCCGGGCGCAGAATATTCAGCGCGTCGAAATCGCTATGCATTTCCGCAATCATTCTGTCGACCAACGCCACAAAGCTCTCACCGTTTTCATTCGCGCGCTTGATGATTTTGTCATCAATATCGGTAATGTTGCGCACATACTTCAGCTTATAGCCGAGGAAGCGCAGATAGCGCGCGACAACGTCGAAAGAAACAAAGGTACGTCCGTGGCCAATGTGACAGAGATCGTAAACGGTAATACCACACACGTACATGCCGACTTCCCCGGCATGAATAGGTTTGAATTCCTCTTTTTGGCGCGTCAGTGTATTAAAGATTTTTAACATCGAAGATTCCGTGTAGACGTGTGTGGATAGTAAAGTCTGTATAATACCCATAATTTAGACCGGAAGCAGCACACTTTGCGAGGTGATCGCAGCTTGCGGTTATGCTATAACACACCCCTAACTCTGACCCTTCACGGGGTCGAAGCACCAATCTATCGGAACAGGATGCAAAAATGGTTACTTTCCACACTAATCACGGCGATATCGTAATCAAAACGTTTGATGATAAAGCGCCTGAAACAGTTAAAAACTTCCTGGACTACTGCCGCGAAGGTTTTTACAACAACACCATTTTCCACCGTGTTATTAACGGTTTCATGATCCAGGGCGGTGGTTTCGAACCAGGCATGAAGCAAAAAGCCACGAAAGAAGCGATCAAAAACGAAGCGAACAACGGTCTGAAAAACACCCGTGGCACGCTGGCGATGGCGCGTACTCAGGCTCCGCACTCCGCAACCGCACAGTTCTTCATCAACGTTGCAGACAACGACTTCCTGAACTTCTCCGGCGAAAGCATGCAGGGTTGGGGTTATTGTGTGTTTGCTGAAGTTGTTGAAGGCATGGACGTGGTTGATAAAATCAAAGGCGTTTCTACTGGTCGCAGCGGTATGCACCAGGATGTGCCAAAAGAAGACGTTATCATCGAAAACGTGACCGTCAGCGAGTAATCGTGACGACACTGTTTATTGCAGATCTTCACCTCTGCACAGAAGAACCGGCGATCACCGCCGGTTTTCTGCGTTTTTTAGCTGGCGATGCGCGAAAAGCTGATGCACTGTACATTCTCGGCGACCTGTTTGAAGCCTGGATTGGCGACGACGACCCAACCCCACTGCATCATGAAATGGCTGCGGCGATAAAATCACTGGTTGATTCCGGCGTTCCCTGCTTTTTTATTCACGGCAACCGAGATTTTCTGCTCGGCAAACGTTTTGCCCGTGAAAGCGGCATGATCTTGCTGCCCGAGAAAAAAGTGCTCAATCTGTATGGCCGCAAAATACTGATCATGCATGGCGACACCTTGTGCACCGACGATGCAGGCTATCAGGCGTTTCGCGCCAAAGTACATCAACCCTGGCTACAGAAGCTGTTCCTCTCCCTGCCTCTGTTCGTTCGCCAACGTATCGCCGCGAAAATGCGCGCCAACAGCAAAGCGGCCAACAGCAGCAAGTCACTGGAGATCATGGATGTGAATCCGCAGGCCGTCATCACCGAGATGGAAAAGCATCAGGTCCAGTGGTTAATTCACGGCCACACCCACCGCCCGGCCGTCCACGAACTTACGGCCAATGAGCAACCCGCTTTCCGCGTGGTATTAGGCGCATGGCACTCCGAAGGGTCGATGATCAAAGTCACGCCAGACGACGTTGAACTGATCGCATTTCCGTTTTAATTCCGCAGATATCCAGTCCCTCTTTACACAAAACTCGTTGAGATGCAGCCAACTACAGAGTCTGCCTGAAGGGTGAAGTGTAAAGCGCGCAATCGTTTTCCTTGACGGCGAATTATGCTATTCTCTGTGGCCTCAAAAGTCGAGTGTAGTGCATCACAGGAGTTTTCAGACGCATGTCTTCCCGCAATAACCCGGCGCGTGTCGCCATCGTGATGGGGTCCAAAAGCGACTGGGCTACCATGCAGTTCGCCGCCGAAATCTTCGAAATTCTGAACGTGCCGCATCATGTTGAAGTCGTCTCCGCCCACCGCACCCCTGACAAGCTGTTTAGCTTCGCCGAAAGCGCAGAAGAGAACGGCTATCAGGTGATTATTGCCGGTGCTGGTGGCGCTGCACATCTGCCGGGCATGATTGCGGCGAAAACGCTGGTGCCTGTTTTAGGCGTCCCGGTGCAAAGCGCGGCGCTGAGCGGCGTAGATAGCCTTTACTCCATCGTACAGATGCCGCGCGGTATTCCGGTCGGAACGCTGGCTATCGGCAAAGCGGGCGCGGCAAATGCGGCCCTGCTGGCAGCGCAAATTCTGGCAACACACGACAAAGCATTACACCAGCGTTTGAACGACTGGCGCAAAGCACAAACCGACGAGGTGCTGGAGAACCCGGACCCGCGAGGTGCGGCATGAAGCAGGTTTGCGTACTCGGAAACGGTCAGCTAGGGCGCATGCTGCGCCAGGCCGGTGAGCCGCTGGGCATTGCGGTTTGGCCCGTCGGGTTGGACGCCGAACCAGCAGCGGTCCCTTTTCAGCAAAGCGTGATCACCGCTGAGATTGAGCGCTGGCCAGAAACGGCGCTCACCCGCGAACTGGCGCGCCACCCGGCGTTTGTCAACCGCGACGTTTTCCCGATTATTGCCGATCGCCTGACGCAAAAGCAGCTTTTTGACAAGCTCGGCCTTGCGACTGCGCCGTGGCAACTGCTGGCGGATAAAAGCGAATGGCCTGCGGTATTCGGCAAACTCGGCGAGCTGGCGATCGTGAAACGTCGCGTCGGCGGCTACGACGGTCGTGGGCAGTGGCGTTTGCGCGCAAATGAAACCGAACAACTGCCGGACGACTGCTACGGCGAGTGCATCGTTGAGCGGGGAATCAACTTCTCTGGTGAAGTCTCACTGGTTGGCGCTCGTGCGCACGATGGTAGCACCGTCTTCTATCCGCTGACCCATAACCTGCACCAGGACGGCATTCTGCGCACCAGCGTGGTCTTCCCGCAGGCTAACGCCAAACAGCAGGAACAGGCCGAAGCGATGCTCTCTGCCATCATGCAGGAATTGGGCTATGTCGGTGTGATGGCGATGGAATGTTTCATCACCCCGGAAGGTCTGCTGATTAACGAACTGGCTCCACGCGTGCACAACAGCGGACACTGGACGCAAAACGGTGCCAGCATCAGCCAGTTTGAGCTGCACCTGCGCGCCATTACAAACCTGCCGTTACCCACGCCGGTAGTGAACCATCCTTCGGTGATGGTAAATCTGATTGGTAGCGACCTGAACTACGACTGGCTGAAGCTGCCGCTGGTGCACCTGCACTGGTATGACAAAGAGGTGCGCGAAGGGCGTAAGGTGGGACACCTGAACCTAAGCGACAGCGATACCACGCGTCTTAGCGCGACGCTGGAAGCACTTATCCCCCTGCTGCCGCCGGAATATGCCAGCGGTATTATCTGGGCTCAGTCAACGCTGAAATAAGCCGATACGGGCGGCGTGTTTACACACGCCATCCGTTTTTTACAGACGGATACAGGTTCCCGCTTTGCCCGCCAGCGTATCTTCAATACGTGACAACGCGCCAATCCAGGCCGGTTTCCCACGTCGTTTCACATATCCGCTGACGGCCGTGACCTTGGGTCCCATCGAACCATCGGCTTTAGCAAACGGCGCCAGTTCATCAGGAGAGGCCTGACGAATCTCGCGCTGCTCCGGCGTCCCCCAGTTTTCATAGACCGCATCGGCATCGGTCAGAATGACCAGACCATCGGCATCAATCTGTTCAGCCAGCAACGCCGCCGCCAAATCCTTATCAATGACCGCTTCAGACCCTAATCCTTCGCCAGTAACAGGTACGCCGCCTCCCCCGCTGCAAATTACCACATGCCCTTCTTTAAGTAAGAGCTTAATGGCATCGCTTTCTACAATCTGGCGAGGTTCTGGCGAAGCGACAACGCGTCGCAAGTATTTGCCGTCACGCTTCATATGCCAGCCGTAGGTGGCTTCAAGTTGCGTTTGTTCTTCGGGCGAATATACCGGGCCGATAAATTTCTCCGGTGCCATAAACGCAGGATCATCCTCTGACACAACAATCCGTGTTAACACCGTGGTCACCGGCGGCATCCCCGGTTCAGCGGTCAGGCTCTGGGCCAACATATAACCAATCATGCCCTGAGTCTCGGCAACCAGCACATCTAATGGATAAGGCTCGACCTCCTTCCAGGCCAGATTCTGTAACGACAGCAGGCCAACTTGCGGTCCGTTGCCATGTACGATAGCCAGGCGGTACGAGCGAGCCAGACGCGCCAGGGCAGGTACGGCGCTGGCAATATTACGATATTGATTTTCTGCGGTCAGCGCCTCGCCGCGCTGCAATAATGCGTTGCCACCAAGAGCAACAACCAGCGTTTTCATTCCCTATCCTTCTATGATTTGTTGCCCAATCCAGAACCCCAACAGGGTGTCTGCACCGGAGGTATGCCCAAGCGCCAGCAGAGAATTTATCGCTGTGTCCAGCCTTTCCTGGCGACGCAAAGCATGGGTGAAGTGGAGTAAAGGCGAAGCGAAGTAACCTGATGCCGCATGGCGTAGGTAGCTCACGCTAACCACAGTCGTCGCCTGCTCAAGGTAACCGGAATCATCAAAGAAACGGTAACCGGAAACCTTATTCAGCGCGCCGAAATACCAGGCCGCCAGCAGCATGCCGGTCAACGTGTCATCATGACTGGGCGTTAAACCGGGCCCTTTGCCTAACCAATGTCGCCAATCTGTAGGTACCCCCGCAAGCGCCGAGAAGAAGCAGCGGCGGAACTGACGTAACTCGGGGCACAAAGGCAGGTTTGCCGCCCGCATTAATGGCCCGAACAACCCCGTTTCCTCACCACGATCCATCCAGGCGGGTGCAAGACGTGGGGAATGTGGACGGTAAGTTATTCTCAACGAACAGCATCGCCGCGGCTGGCACAGCAAAAATGGTCCCAACTGGATCCCCCCAGGGACAGCCAGAGGGGTGTCAGTCCCACGTAACGCCGTACGCAGCGCATCAAAGTCATGCGTACGGATCACCCACCCTCCCGGGCTAATGCCGCTCCCCTGGCGATGCAACGTCAACAGTGCGCCGCTTTCAGCCACAAGATTAATCGAGCGCCGCCAGATACCGGACAACTGCCATGCCTGGCGAAAATCCGCAGACTGCTTGCTGCCGAGCAGAGGATGGATGATCATCATGTGCCCCTTTTAGCTAATACCCATGCTTTCAGCCAGCGCTTCCAGGGCCAGCTCAAAGCAAGCTAACGGTGCACGGACGGTTCCCGCGCCAATCTGGCCAATACCGGCCTCTTTATGCGCAATACCGGTATTGATCAGCGGCGTAATCCCCGTTTCGACCACGCGACGGATATCGAGTCCCAGGCAGGCCCCCTGGAAATCCCAGCCAGGGATCTGTAACTGCATATTGCGCTCCAGATAGATTTCCGCCATCTCCTCGGACACGGATTTCGCGGCTTCCATTCCTCCGGCACCGACAAAACGCGTGACGCCAGGTGCGGCAATCATCGCTGCACCGCCAATGCCAAAAGTTTCGGTGATGGCGCTATCGCCCATATCCGGATTTGCCTGTTCCTGTGAAAAACCAGTAAAGAACAGTCCCTGCGGTGTGTTAACAGGTGCGGTAAACCAGCGATCGCCAAGTCCACTCACTCGAATTCCGAACATGTCGCCATTACGGGTCATCGCCGTCACAATACTGCCAGAACGCACCATCGCTCCGGCGTCCATCGCTGCTTTGCAGTAAGCCATCGCCAGGTTGAGGAAGAACTGGTCGGTTACGCTGAGGAAATCCATTACCTCAGCAATCTGCTGCTTATCATGTTGCAGACGTGCAATTTGCGGTGCAAGGGTTCGCATCAGCAGGGCTGAAGAGGCAATGTTGCGCTGATGGAACTCGTCCCCCATCGTAATGCCCTGCGCCATCATGGCGGTCAAATCAATACCCTGCTCCAAAGTGCCCAACGCTGCGCTTAAGACTGGCATCAGGACATCGCGCATCCAGCGTAAGCGCTGCTGAACATCTTCACCGTACGCGCCAAAGCGCATCACTTTGCCAATGCCTTCGTTGAGATTGCAGTAAGCCCGGTTCCCTTCAGTGATGTTTTCCACCACCAGCATCGGCATGCTGGCTGAGGTGATCCCGCCCATCGGCCCCACGGCATTAACATGATGGCAGGGTACAAAATTGACTTTCCCCTGCTCCAGTAATGCCAGCGCGCTCATTTCATCATTGGCCCACCCTTCAAACAGGCATGCACCAATGCAGGCCCCTTTCATCGGACCGGTCATCTCTTGCCAACGCATTGGCGGTCCCGCATGAAGCAGCGTTTTTCCTTCATTGAGTTCGCGGATTAACGAGGACGCGGGTTGCACATCCAGCCAGTGCGGGCGCGCACGACGAATTTGTTCGATTACTGCAGCATTGGCTTGCGCCACTGATGTAAACATTGGAACCCCTTATTGCAAACGTTCTAATAAACGAGCCAGTTTTTTGTTACCGCCAGCAACAGGCGCCCACTGGTAATGCACCACAGGCTTTTCTGCCGCCTGTAAATCCAGTGCAAAACTGCGTAACCCGGCATTAATGACCGCTACTTTTTCCAGTAGAGAAGGTGCGGATTGATGGGATAACGGTTGAGATGGCCGAATCAGTTCGGCGGCAAGCAGAGTTGCCTCAGGCAGTGAACTCACTACAGCGATACCGGCGTCCTCCAGCGTGGCGATTTGCAGTGAACGACACTGCGGATCGCGCTCTGTACCGGTCACCGTCGCAATCGCAAACAGCGGTTGCTCGATGTCTCGGGCAGTACATGCCTTTTGCCAGGCATGAACCAGTGATGCAGCAGGATCTGCCGTCGCACCGTAACCAATCACGACGTCGACCAATAACACCCGTACCTGCGGCTGCGAGCCGAGATCCGTAATAAGCTGATTACGTAACGCAGGGTCGATCATCGGATGCGGCCGCCCGATGGTGTAAAAATCATCCCCAAGATCGATAATCTGATGCCCTGCGGCATCCAGCATCATGCCGTGATGATGCTGGGCATCCGCAGCAACATTAAGGTGTGCGGCCAGCAGTCCCGCAGCTTCGGCAGCCAGCGTTCCTCCGGTATATAGCCCACGAATTAGTCCATCTCCCGTGGCCGCAAGCGCACAGCGTCGCGCTGTGACTCGCGCCAATAAACAGGCGAGACGGGCCGCATCATCCAGCGTCGCTGCAAACCAGACGTTCTCATCACGAGCCGCCGTGCAGGTGTAACCTAAAAACAGGGCCACAACGGGTTTTCCCGTGGCTTTCATCGCCGTGACAATACGCTGACGAACAGCTTCCGCCGGCGGTTTAGACACAAAAGCCAGCACCTGGCTTTTATCATCTGTACCGAGCATCTCCAGCGCGGTAAGTGCGCTAATGCCCCCCACCTCAGCGCTCAGGTCGCGTCCGCCCAGCCCGATGGCGTGAGTGATGCCTTCCCCGGCCAGCGCTATCTGTGAACATAGCTCCTGGATCCCTGTGCCAGAGGCGCCTATCACACCAATATTGCCTTCCGGCATTACGTTAGCAAAAGCCAGCGGCGTACCGGCGATCATGGCGGTTCCGCAATCCGGTCCCATAACCAGTAGGCCTTTATCTTGTGCGCGGCGCTTGAGATTTATTTCATCTTCCAGCGTGACGTTGTCGGAGAACATCATGACGTTCAGGTTGCGATCCAACGCCTGATTCGCCAGTTCTGCCGCGTATTCACCAGCAACAGAAATTAGCGTCATATTCGCCGCAGGCAATTTCTGACACGCGCTTTCCCAGCGTCTGACCTGCAGTAGCGTTTGACTTCCCCCGGTAGCCTGCGCCAATTGCTGCAATGACTCATCCAGTTGTTGCAAAATGGCCTGCGTAATACTTTCATCCGCCGCTTCTGTACGAATAGCCACGCAAATATCATTCGGTGTCGCCTGATTAAAATCGTCATGCCAAAATCCGGTCGTTTCCAGCAACGATTTATTCGCAGGCGTTCCCATCATGACCGATACATCGTCTACATTTTCGGACTCACTCAGCTTACGTGAAATGATCATTAAACTGACAGAGTCCTGAAAACACCCTTTTTTAATAAAGGCGTGGATCATAACAACCCCTTAATAATTGCACCCATGGCAATTGCACGAGTAGTGTTAATGTGGAACTCAAGGTATATATCCAACATCACAAATAGAGTGACTGGCATCACACACAGATTATTAGCAAAAGAATTTTAATAACCACATGAGGATTACATGTTATTTTCTAACGGAGTTATTTAGTTAAAAAGAAATGGCAAATCAGCACTGATTATCAAATAAATTCTAACTATATTTTTTTGCCAGTCTGGATCACATATTCGATTTATTTTCCCGGTATGTTAACGGCAGTCATGCTTCACACAGTCGTTAAAAAGGAAGACAGATGAAAATCAGTCGGGAAACACTCCACCAGCTTATCGAGAATAAGCTTTGCAAGGCCGGACTAAAACGTGAGCACGCCGCAACGGTTGCCGAGGTATTGGTTTATGCCGATGCCAGAGGCATTCATTCTCATGGTGCCGTACGCGTTGAATACTATGCCGAACGCATTTCAAAAGGCGGCACCAACCGCGCCCCCACATTTCGTTTTGAAGACACCGGTCCTTGCACTGCGATTTTGCATGCCGATAATGCCGCCGGGCAAGTCGCAGCAAAGATGGGTATGGAGCATGCAATTGAAATTGCTAAAAAAAATGGTGTCGCCGTTGTCGGCATTAGCAGAATGGGACACAGCGGAGCGATTTCTTACTTTGTCCAGCAAGCCGCTCGTGCAGGCTTTATTGGCCTCTCCGTTTGCCAGTCCGATCCGATGGTCGTACCGTTCGGCGGCGCGGAAATTTACTACGGAACCAATCCGTTAGCCTTCGCAGCGCCAGGAGCTGGCAACGATATCATGACCTTCGATATGGCGACGACGGTGCAAGCCTGGGGCAAAGTTCTGGATGCCCGCTCACGCAATGAACCGATCCCGGATACCTGGGCTGTCGATAAAAATGGCGCACCAACAGCCGATCCTTTTGCAGTCAATGCGTTGCTACCCGCGGCCGGACCAAAAGGGTATGGTCTGATGATGATGATCGATGTGTTATCCGGCATCCTGTTAGGGTTACCGTTTGGTCGTCAGGTCAGTTCTATGTATGAAGATCTACATACTGGACGCAATTTAGGCCAACTGCATTTAGTAATAAACCCCGAGTTTTTCTCCTCCAGCCAATTATTTCGTCAGCATATCAGCCAGACCATGCAAGAGTTAAATGCCGTTACTCCTGCACCTGGTTTTAAACAGGTTTATTACCCCGGACAGGATCAAGATATTAATCAACGCAATGCTGCGGCTAATGGTGTTGACGTTGTTGACAATATTTATCAGTACCTGATTTCCGATGATCTCTACATCAAGTCATACGAAACAAAGAATCCCTTTGCACAATAATTATTGAAACAGGAATTTCATATGATCAACCATTTTCGTCACGCAATAGAAGAATCCCTTCCCTGGCTCTCTTCCTTTGGTGCAGATCCTACCGGTGGAATGACGCGCTTGCTGTATTCGCCTGAATGGCTTGAAACACAACAGCAATTCAAAAAGCGTATGGATGCCAGCGGCCTGGAAACGCGCTTTGATGAAGTGGGCAATTTATACGGTCGCCTGCGCGGGAGCGAATCCCCGGAACAGGTCATTTTAAGCGGCTCGCATATTGACACCGTCGTTAACGGCGGCAATCTTGACGGCCAGTTTGGCGCGCTGGCGGCGTGGTTAGCGATTGACTGGCTTAAGACAACCTATGGCGCTCCACTGAAAACGGTCGAAGTGGTCTCCATGGCCGAAGAAGAAGGTAGCCGTTTCCCGTATGTTTTCTGGGGCAGCAAGAACATTTTTGGACTGGCAAATCCCGATGACGTCCGCAACATCCAGGACGCCAAAGGCACACGCTTTGTTGATGCGATGAACGCCTGCGGCTTTACCCTCCCCACAGAACCCCTACACGCTCGCAGTGACATCAAAGCCTTTGTTGAATTACATATCGAGCAAGGGTGCGTGCTTGAAAGCAATGGTCAGTCTATCGGGGTTGTCAGCGCGATTGTTGGGCAGCGTCGCTATACGGTAACGCTGAATGGCGAGTCTAACCATGCAGGTACAACGCCGCTGAGCTACCGTCGCGACACTGTTTACGCCTTCAGCCGTATCTGTAGCCAGTCGATTGAGAAAGCCAAAAAACATGGCGATCCTCTGGTTCTGACCTTTGGCAAAGTTGAGCCGCAGCCAAACACTGTCAACGTGGTGCCAGGAAAAACGACCTTCACCATCGATTGCCGTCATACCGACGCCGAAGTGCTGCGTGATTTTACTCAGCAACTGGAAAATGATATGCGCGCCATCTGCGACGAAATGGATATCGGCATTGATATCGATTTGTGGATGGACGAAACGCCGGTTCCGATGGATAGCAAACTGGTCGCTACCCTCACCAAACTGTGTGAAAAGGAACAGCTGAACTATCGCGTGATGCATAGTGGCGCGGGCCATGATGCGCAGATTTTCGCGCCTCGTGTGCCGACCTGCATGATATTCATTCCCAGCATTAACGGTATCAGCCACAACCCCGCTGAACGCACAAATATTAACGACCTTGCCGAAGGGGTCAAAACTCTGGCATTAATGCTTCATCAACTTGCCTGGCAGAAATAAGGAGTCAACAATGGGATATCTGAATAACGTCACGGGTTACCGCGATGATTTACTGGCTAATCGCGCAATTGTAAAACACGGTAACTTCGCACTCTTAACTCCGGATGGACTGGTTAAAAATATCATTCCAGGTTTTGAAAACTGTGACGTCACCATCCTCTCAACGCCAAAACTGGGCGCGTCGTTTGTTGATTATCTGGTGACGGTACATCAGAACGGGGGCAACCAGACCGGTTTCGGTGGCGAAGGCATTGAAACGTTCGTTTATGTTATTTCCGGCAAAATTGAGGCAAAAGCGGAAGGTAAAACATTTGCTTTAACGCAAGGTGGATATCTTTACTGCCCGCCAGGCGAACTGCTTACCTTTAGCAATGCTCAGGCTGAAGACAGCCAGCTGTTTCTATACAAACGTCGTTACATCCCCGTAGCGGGCCATGCGCCGTGGCTGGTCTCCGGTAACGCCAATCAGTTAGAACGCATCCATTACGAAGGTATGGATGACGTGATTCTACTGGATTTCCTGCCTAAAGAATTGGGCTTCGATATGAATATGCACATTCTGTCCTTTGAGCCGGGTGCCAGCCACGGTTATATCGAAACACACGTCCAGGAACACGGCGCTTATATTCTTTCAGGCCAGGGAGTTTATAACCTCGACAATCAGTGGATCCCGGTGAAAAAAGGCGACTACATCTTTATGGGTGCTTATTCCCTGCAGGCCGGATACGGCGTGGGTCGTGGTGAAGCATTCAGCTACATCTACTCCAAAGATTGCAACCGGGATGTCGAGATTTAATAGCGTGCAGTCCTCCTGATACTTTTTTTATTTAGCTATGTTGGGTTTTGCCACGGTATATACCGTGGCTTTTTTTATTTATGCTTAACGCAGAGTCATCGCCTGACCCAGTTTCATCGCACAAGCGATATTACGCGCGCAGTGATAGAGATTAGTTTCACCGCTCGCCAGCACTTCTGCTAACGGCGCGAGTCGCGGTAGAATACTGAATACCGCATCGATACCATGGCTGTGCACCACCTCTACGCCGTCGCCCAACACCCCAGCAATACCAATAACGGGAACGTGATGCCGCATGGCAACCGACGCTACGCCGATTGGCGCTTTGCCACCGACCGTCTGTGAATCAATACGTCCCTCGCCGGTGATAACCAGCACCGCATCTTTGATTGCCCGCTCCAGATGTACAGCCTGCAGCACAATCTCGATTCCGGGTTTCATACTAGCCTGCAGGAAGATAACCGCAGCAATCCCCATTCCTCCAGCCGCCCCGCCGCCAGGCATCTGAGCAACATCCTCACCAGTCAGGGTTTGCAGTACACGGGCATAGTTGAATAGCCCTTCTTCCAGCATCTCAACCATCTCAGGCGTAGCCCCTTTCTGCGGGCCGAATACCCTTGCAGCACCGCGCGGACCAACCAGCGGATTATCAACGTCACAGGCAACGTCAATTCGACACGCTTTCAGCCGCGGATCGCACTGTTGCAGGTCGATGTGTGCAAGGCGAGACAAACTCCCCCCTCCAGCGCTTAATGACTCACCTTGCGCATCCAGAAAACGAACGCCAAGCGCCTGTGCCATCCCCATACCGCCATCAACCGTCGCACTCCCGCCAATACCAAGAATAATATGGCGAATACCAGCATCCAGCGCATGGCGAATCAGCTCACCAGTGCCGTAACTTGAGGCTAGCAATGGATTGCGCGCCTGCGGTTCGACCAGCATAAGCCCACTCGCCGCCGCCATTTCAATAATTGCGGTCTTACCATCCCCGGTCAGGCCATAAAATCCCTTTACTTGTCCCCCCATCGGCCCGCAGACTTCCACAGAGATAACTTTTCCTCCTGTCGCCGCCACCATTGCATCCACGGTTCCCTCTCCGCCATCAGCAACCGGTAAACAAATATATTCTGCATCCGGGAATATGGCCGAAAATCCGGCTTTAATTGCCTGGCAGCATTGGTCAGCGCTTAAGCTCTCTTTAAATGAATCTGGCGCAATTACAATTTTCATCATCAATCCTTTTTCATCATGTTATTTAATGCGTTCCCATGGAATGAGATTCTCCATAAGCACCGCCAGTAAAATTCCTACCAGCAAGCCATTGCTCAGTAATGGCCGAATAGTCAACGGAAGATCTTGTAAATAAACCGGAGGCAGCCCCATCAAAAAAATGCCGACAAACAGCGGGAGCGCCAGTCGATAAATATTCCGTGCGGTAAATGTGATTTGCTGGCTAAATACCAAACCGGAATAAAGCAGCGGAAGATAAGAAACTAGCATCACGGCACTACTGATCGCCAACGGAATGGCACAAAATAAACGGGTTAGTGGCATAACCATTGACACGAATAAACATAATACGCTGCCGCAAATAAATGATTTTCGCGAGCTGTCGCCGGTCTGTGTTAACAGGCCGATAGAAGAGACAAAGGGTGAAAATGGAATAACGGCAAAAGGTACTGTCACCAGCGTCATAAAACCGGAAATAATAAAACTGCGGCGATAACGCGAACTGCTGGAACCTTGCTGCGCATAAAATACGTCCGTGCCGCGCACCGCGCCATAGGTATTACTGACATTCACCAGACCGGTGATAACTGCCGTCAGAATAATGCCCGGCAACAGTCGGCCGTGACTGCCTAACGGGAACCACTGCCAGCTTAATTCACCAGCCGGCAAGGTCATTGATGGAAAACACAATCGCCAAAGAACCCATCCCACTATCGCTCCGACCAACAGGGCATAGCGTGAGATCCGCTGTGGTAAAAAGATGATCATCGCAAGGATGAAGCACATCACAGCAACTGCCAGGCTAAAGGGAGCCAGTTGAATTTTGACGCTGGTATCCGCAATGCCAAAGGGCAGACCTAACATGCCTTTAAAAAATATAGTGGTCAACTGCGCGCCAAGCAGCAGCATAAAAAAGACCATCACCGTTGGGGTGAAGAGCCGGGATAATCTATGCCCCAGGCCACTAAAGCCGATAATCATCGTCATAACAGCGGAAATCACAATTCCAACAGACAGGCTGGTAGCAATATCATTGAGTGGTGTTCCGCGTGATGCCTCAGCCAGGGTAATTGTCAGTATGGTTCCCCACCACAAACCGGTTGGTCCTTCCATAATAGCGCGACGATGGCCACAAATTACCTGAGCAAGACAAGCCAGTGACGTTGTTAAAAAAGCATACTGCGTGAGCATTAGCAGATTACTCACAGGGAGATGAAAAGCAGAAACCAGCGTTGGCGGGACCACGACCGTATTACAAAAAATAAAGAAAAACCATTGAAAGCCGGATAACAAACTTTCGCGGTTAATAACAGGAAGCATATTCATACCTTAGAATAGAGAATGCCCGCCAATATGACGGGCATTAATTCACATCACATTATTGTTGATGTTTAAGGATAAATTGACCTTTTGGCGACACCGGGAAACCCTGTTCGATGTCATAAATAACATCTCCACGCAGAATGGTTTTAGTAATGCGCGCTCCAATCGTACGGCCTACATAAGGGCTGACTTTGTGGCGATATTCCAGGTCTTCGTTCTTCAGAACGTATTTGCTGTCCGGTTGAATAAAGACGAAGTCGGCATCCTTACCCGGTGCAATACGTCCTTTCTGCTTTAGACCAAAAATATCGGCTGCATTGGTTGCCATCAATTTAGCGAACAGCGGCAGCGACATACCGCGTTTTTGCACGGCTTCATCAAACATAACATCCATGCAATTCTGCAGTCCGGCAATGCCGCCCCACGCCTGCATGATATTGCCGGCCTTCATTTCCGGCGGGCATGGTGAATGGTCGGAAACCAGGCAGTCAATCTCGCCGTTAAATAGCTTTTCCCACATACCTTGCTGATTTTTCAAATCGCGGATTGGCGGAGAGCATTTCGCCAGGGTGCCAATTTCTTCAAACTGATCGGTATCCAGTACGAAATAATGCGGGCAGGATTCGCAGGTCACATCCTGACCTTCCTGACGGGCTCGTGTCACTTCTTCCACGCCTTCCGGGCTGCTGATATGGCAGACATGCAGGCGACAACCGGCGACTTTCGCCAGATATAGCACACGACGAATCGCTTCCACTTCAGTAAATACCGGGCGTGAGGCCACATAATCATGTGCCGTCACGCGACCTTCGCGTTTAGCCTCCTCGCCAAGCTCGTCGCAAATAAGCGCGTTTTCGCAATGAACCAGTACCGTCTGGTTCATTTCCGCCAGCTTCTGCGCGCCTTTGAAGAACTGCCAGTCGTTCACGTCGCGGAAATCATTATCGATACCGCGGTCGCCACAGGTGGCAACGAAGCATTTGAAACCGACGACACCGACGTCATCCAGCTCGTGCAGACGATCGAGGTTATAAGAAACCAGACCACCAAGCTGCGCGGCATCAATGGTCAATTTACCTTTAGCCGCATCAAATTTCAGTTCGATGGTTTCACGATCCACCGTCGCGGGTAGCTGGTTAAGGGGCATTTCAATCATCGTGGTGATACCGCCTTTTGCAGCGGCACGCGTCCCCGTCTCATACCCTTCCCAATGGGTACGTCCCGGCTCAGAGATATGGGTATGCGCATCAACCATGCCTGGTGAAACCACCAGACCCGTCGCATCCATGACCTGCTTCGCCTCACCCAGGTTATCGCCAATGGCGGCGATTATTCCTCCCTGGACAGCAATATCAACAATACGAGCTTCATTTTCTAAAATAACAGTACCGTTCTTAATAATTAAATCAAAAGACATAATGAACTCCTTGTATGGATACAGAAATTTTTATAAATAACTCACGCTTAAATAAGCGCTTACTGACTTCATCACATTTGTCCTGTAACTTTTTGTGCTCCGGCTGATTCAGCAACCGATCTTTTCTTCAGCAAGGCATAGGCGACAAATGCGACAATAACGCCAACAAACCACGACACTCGCGATAACGGTTCGAGCAGAGGAATAAATTTACCTCCCAGTGAAAGAATGACTGCCACTAACGTTACGGAGAAGGCTGTCAGATTAAATCCGTTTTCATAGTATTGGTAATCACCGCTGGCAGTATATAATTCATCAAGATTAATTCTGCCGCGCATCACGACAAAATAATGTGCTAACATAACCCCAATAACAGGGCCAAGCATACCGCCGATAATATCCAGAAACAGATAAATACTGCTCTGATTCTCCATTAATTTCCACGGACAAATCAGCAAACTAATAATACTGGCGATCAACACACCATTTTTATACGTTAACTTAGTAGGTGCAATAGCGGCAATCTGATAACCAGCAGGAATAATATTACCGGTAGCGTTCGTAGAGATTGTCGTCATCAAAATAACCAGTACCGCAAAAAACGAGGCAAACAAACTGTCCCAACGCTGAACGATATCCAGCACATTCCACGTATCCATTCCGTAATGAATACTGGCACCGGCGATTATGCACACACTGGCAATGGCAAATAGCACATATGCGACAATGAGCCCCAGCGTCTGGCCCAATGCTTGTTCACGAAATGAGTGGGCATTTTGCGTGAAATCGGATGCACTCACCGCCGGAGCGGCCCATACCGCAACAACCGCGTTGATAACAACCAGAAACAAGAATCCGCTGTTACCCGCCTTTTGCACACCGCGAGGAATGTAGTCCAGAATCGGTCCAATTCCTACCAGGGATATCGCCCAGATAGCCATCCCACCAAATACAATATAAATACAGGGGTTGAGGATTGCGGTAAATTTATTTAATACTTTACCACCACCAAAACCAATACCGACGTTAATAAGCCAAAAAATAAGAAATGTAATCAGCCCCGGCAGAGAAAGCCCTAATAAGGTAAAGTCACCGCCCAGCGTTAAAAACCCTGGCCATATCTTGCCAATCAGAATAAGAAATGCCAGCGATCCGGCGTAACATTGCAAACCGAACCACATAATTGCTGCAATCCCCCCTCTCAAGAGTCCCGGGAAGAGTGCTCCGCGTACGCCATACGAGCCACGCAGAATCATTGCGAAAGGTACACCGTATTTACTTCCGGCAGCACCGTTCATTACCATAACTAACGCAATAAACAATGCACTAATAATAATAGCCAGCATGATGCTGAATGTGGAAAGTCCAAGAATAAAGAACCCGCCAACCATAACGTAATTAGGTACGTTATGCACAGAACCCATCCATAATGTAAAATAGTTGAATGTTTTCCAGTTTCGTTGCTCGGCTGTTTTTGGTAACAAGTCGTCACTATAACCACGTTGTTGATATAGATCTTTTTGATGTTCCATAAATCCCTCTTGTACGTATCGGATAACGTTGTATGGGCTTAGCTATGCGGAACAAAAACAATAGAAAATAATTCAAATACTTTTAATTATATTTTTATGCTGAAGCAATGATTGTCGCTGCTTTCTTTTTATATAACGTAACGACTGCAAAAATAAGCGTTCCGGTAACAACCAGACAGGCGGAGATAACAAAGCTTATTTCTTTAGAACCCGTCACATCAGAAATAAATCCGGTTAATGTTGGCGCAATAACAGCTGAGCTCATGCCAAAGAAGTTAAACAGGCTAAATGCTCTGCCCAGCGTTTGTGATGACGCTTGCTCTGAAACAAAGGAGATCAGAATCGGATCCACCGCCATTTTGCCCAGTAAACCGTACAGAGTCAGACTGACCATCAGCATGGTAGTATTCGGCGACAGCACCGTAAATATCAACATTGCGGCGGCCATGATTTCCAGACCAAGAATGACTTTGACTTTGCTGTTGCGAAACTTATCGGACAGATGGCTAAAGAATAATGCGCCAGGGACCCCCACCACGGCGACTAACGCCGAGGCCACCCCAATCGCGCCGCCATCAAATCCTCGTTCAGTCTGCAGATAGGACGGAAGCCAGGTCACGATCAGGTAATAGCCATAGCAGGTACAGAAGTAGAGGAAGTACACGCTACATAACAGACCCGAAAACAGCGGCGGGGTCTTCTCTTCTGGCACCGTTACCGTTTCAATTTTCTGATCTGCAGCAGATACTTCATTTTTTGCCTTACCACGGATAACCAGAGTGAATATGCACAGCATCACCACCAGAATGGCAGCAACCAGGAACAACACATTCTGCCAGGCCATGCTCATACTTTTTACCAGCACGCTGGAACCGATTAACCCGATCCCCATCCCAATTGCAGAACCGCTATTAATAATAGCGTTTGCCAGTGCCCGACGGGACTGTGGGACATTTGCCGAAGAGAGTGAATACGCTGAACTAAAGAAAGAAGCACAACCCGCACCCGCCATTAGCGAACCGGCATAGATCATCACCAGTCCAGTGGCTTTTGCAATACTCAGCGTACCAATAATAAACAGCGTAAACCCACACATCAGCATAATTTTCTGACCAAGCTTATCGACCAGAATTCCGCAGGGAATTTGCATGCTGCAATAGGCGAAGAAATAAAAACTAGCAATAGCACCAATTTCAGCGTTGCTGACATTACCCAGCGATGCCTGAATTTCAGGGTAAATAGGTGTGAGCACGGTGCGATATATCCATATTGCTACCCAACCCAGACTCATTACGACAACGATCTTCTTCCAGTATTCAATACCGGAGGTTCTTTTTTCACTCATGACATGCACCTTTCCAAAGTGTGTCTGATTAAAATGTATCGCTGCAGTGAGCGCAGCGATACGAATGATCATGATAATTTATGATTTGCCATTAATTCCAACGCCTGAACCATTGCCGAGTGATCCAACTGGCTACCCCCATTCGCGGCACAGGTATTAAATAATTCCTGACAAGTTGCTGTATTAGGCAGATTCAATGACAGTGCTCTGGCGCTTTGTAATGCAAGATTGAGATCTTTTTGATGCAATGCAATTTTGAAACCGGGCTCAAAGGTGCGCTTGATCATACGCTCACCATGTACTTCCAGAATTCGAGAAGATGCAAATCCCCCCATTAATGCCTGCCGCACGCGAACGGGATCCGCGCCAGCTTTCGAAGCAAAGACTAACGCCTCTGAAACAGCTTCAATATTTAAGGCAACGATAATTTGGTTAGCCACTTTACAGGTTTGACCATCACCATTACCGCCTACCAGCGTGATATTTTTACCCAGAATATCAAACAGCGGTTTGACCCGTGCAAATACATCTGGCTCACCGCCAACCATAATGGACAAGGTACCTTCGCGAGCGCCAATTTCCCCGCCAGAGACGGGCGCATCGAGGTAATCCCCGCCCAACGCATTAACCTGTTTCGCAAAACGTTTGGTTTCGATAGGAGAAATAGAACTCATATCGACAATGGTTTTTCCCTGCAATGCGGTTTTGGCACAACCGTGTTCGCCAAAAAGCACTTCTTCCACCTGCGGCGTGTCCGGAACCATTATGAAGATGATGTCTGCAAAATCAGTTACCTGACGCGCAGTTTCAACATTAACTGCCCCCAATGACAGCAATTCATCCGCAACCGGACCAATGGTCGTGACATGCAATTGATGTCCGGCGCGAGCCAGATTAATCGCCATTGGCGAACCCATAATACCCAGACCAATAAATCCCAGTTTCATTTTAACCTCTTATATCTCTGTCGATTTTCCCGAATTCAGGCAACACAATCCCCTTCCAGAACGGTGGAAAAATGGCGTTGCCTGAAATTCCTTAAAAATTATCGATATTGATTAATCCACGATAATCCCGCTTCGGTGGTGGTCAATGGTTTATATTCGCAACCGATCCAACCGTCGTAACCTGATTTATCGATAAACTTAAAAATAAAGTCATAATTAATTTCCCCGGTTCCAGGCTCTCCACGACGAGGGTTATCGGCAATTTGCAAATGACCTATTTTATTTGCCCACGTGGTCATGGTCTGGGTTAATTCCCCTTCCATACGCTGCATATGGTAAATGTCATACTGAATCTTGATATTATTGCAACCGACACTATCGATTAAAGCCAGCGCCTGCTGGGTCCCGGTGAGATGGAATCCAGGAATATCAAAATGATTGATCGGCTCAATCAGCAATAAAATATCTTCTTTCGCTAACATATTTGCCGCATAGCGCAGGTTTTCCACCAACGTCTGCTGGATCTGTTCGGCAGAAAACCCCGCAGGAGTTTTACCTACCAGGCAATTGATCTTCTTATTGCCGAGCCCCTTCGCATAACGAACAGCCTCCGCGACACCATCGCGAAATTCTTCTTCGCGACCTGGAATACAGGCGATACCGCGTTCACCCGCCGCCCAGTCTCCGGCAGGAAGATTATGCAGCGTATGCTCCAACTGGTTGATCTGCAGCTTTTCCGTTAATACGTCAATGTCGTAATCGTAGGGAAACATAAACTCTACGCCACGAAATCCCGATTGTGCCGCTTTATCGAAGCGTTCAAGAAAACTGTATTCCAGAAACAGCATGGAAAGATTGGCTGAGAAACGTAACATCTGTCACCCCTTCTATTCGTATTTCATAAAACAGGTTTCGGTTGGTGCATCCATCGCACCGTCTGCAATCTCTTCAAACTCGGTGACATTATCCAGCTCACTGCCCATAGAGATGTTGGTCACGCGCTCAAGGATCACTTCGACCACAACCGGAACGCGGTACTGTGCCATCAGAGCTTTGGCTTGTTCAAATGCCGGAGCAAGATCTTCAGGTTTAAATACGCGGATGGCTTTACAGCCTAATCCCTCAGCCACTTTGACGTGATCAACGCCATAGCCGTTTACTTCGCTGGAGTTGATGTTTTCGAACGCCAGTTGGACGCAGTAATCCATATCAAAAGCGCGCTGCGACTGGCGAATCAGGCCGAGATAAGCGTTGTTGACCAGCACATGGATGTAAGGAATGTTGAACTGTGCGCCCACCGCCAGTTCTTCGATCAGGAACTGGAAGTCAAAATCACCGGAAATCCCAACAACATTACGCGTTGGGTCAGCCACGCAAACCCCTAATGCCGCCGGCAGCGTCCAGCCAAGAGGGCCTGCCTGACCGCAGTTGATCCAATGACGCTCCTTAAATACGTGCAGCATTTGCGCAGCGGCAATTTGCGATAACCCAATGGTAGTGACGTAGCAAACATCACGACCAAAGGCTTTATTCATCTCTTCATAAACACGTTGCGGTTTAACCGGGACATTGTCGAAGTGTGTTTTACGCAGTAGCGTCCGCTTACGCTGCTGACATTCACTAACCCAGGTATTCCTGCAAGGCAAACGGCCAGCTTTCTGCATCTCCTGAGCCACGTCAATCAGCAAAGTTAGCGCAGCTTTGGCATCCGAAACGATACCTAAATCCGGGCACAGGACGCGGCCAATTTGCGTCGGCTCAATATCAATATGAATGATTTTGCGCCCTTCGGTATATTTCGCGACGGAGCCTGTGTGTCTGTTAGCAAAACGGTTACCAATACCGAACACCATATCGGAGGCCAGCAGCGTAGCGTTTCCGTAACGATGTGCCGTTTGCAACCCCACCATTCCGGCCATTAACTCATGATCGTCCGGGATGCATCCCCAGCCCATCAGCGTAGGAATTACCGGTACGTTGGTTAATTCTGCAAAACGTTGCAGCAATTCGCTGGCATCGGCATTAATCACCCCGCCCCCCGCCACGATGACCGGACGCTCAGCCTGAATCAGCATTTCCAGCGCTTTCTCAATCTGTTTGCGGCTTGCTGTAGGCTTGTAGACTGGCAGCGGTTCATACATGTCTGGATCGAATTCGATTTCTTCAACCTGAATATCAAATGGCAAATCGATCAATACCGGACCAGGACGACCAGAGCGCATCACATGGAATGCCTGCTGCAAAACTCGGGGAAGCAGTGCGGCTTCACGCACTGTTACCGCCATTTTGCTGACCGGTTTGGCAATAGATTCAATATCAACAGCCTGAAAATCTTCCTTATGCAGGCGAGCCCGAGGTGCCTGACCGGTGATGCATAAAATTGGAATGGAATCAGCAGAGGCGGAGTACAGTGCAGTAATCATATCAGTGCCTGCCGGACCAGAAGTGCCAAGGCAGAGGCCAATGTTTCCTGCCGTCGCACGCGTATAGCCTTCCGCCATATGGGAAGCGCCTTCAACATGACGAGCCAGAATGTGACGGATGCCTCCGTGCTTACGCATTGCGGAATAAAACGGGTTAATTGCCGCTCCTGGAACACCAAATGCGGTGGTGATGCCTTCTTTTTCCAGCACATACATTGCCGCGTCAACGGCTCTCATTTTTGCCATTTTCTTTCTACCTCTATTTATTGGAAAAACTTTCCAACTATAAAAAGAACCAAAAAAGTCCCGCTCCTCTGAGCGGGTTGCGACTTAAGCTATGGGGGCTTTTAAACCCAGCGCCGTACTGATATCTCGTGCAGTATCCCGTACCAGCTCCCCCTGACTGATAAAACGGTCTTCAGTCAGTCTGGATGCGGGCCCCGAAATAGAGATGGCAGCAACAACACTGCCTGCATCGTCATAGATAGCTGATGCGATGCAATTCAATCCAATAACATGCTCTTCGTGATCGACGATATAGCCATTCTCACGCGCCATTTCCAGATTGCGCAGCAGAGTAGGAAAATCCACTAACGTGTTTGGCGTAAATTGCTGTAAACCCGTTTTCACGATGATGTCCATTAACTCTTCTTCCATCAACGGATAAAGCAGCGCTTTTCCCGCGCCAGAAGCATGTAACGGCATACGACTACCTAAAGGTGCACACATTCTAACCATCGATTTGCACTCCTTCTGACTAATCAACACCGCTTCGGTGCCATTGCGAATCGCGACATTAACCGTTTCGCCTGACAGCAGCATTAATCGGTGCATAAACGGTCCGGCTACCGACAGGACATCGCGATTATGAATATACGCGGAGCCCACATTGAATACGCCTAAACCGATGTGCCACCAGCCTAACTGGCTATCCTGATAGACAAAATCAGCACCCTGTAAAACCTTCAACAGGCGAAAAGTCGTGGAGAGCGGTAAATCCAGACTGCCGGAAATATCGCTAACTGACGAACTGCCTCCACTTCTTTCGAGATACTGCAAAATCGCAATGCCTCTCTCAAGCGCCTGAGCGCCTTTCTGCGCAACCGGCTCCGCCTGTCCAGGCCTGCCGCGCCGTCTTACTTCCGTCTCCACTACGTTTACTCCGGCCCAAAATATGAGCATAAACAATGAACAATATGCGCATATTAAGCAAGAAGGCCTATAGCGTCACGCAAAACAGAGCTCATGAGCCGGGATACTTTCAACATCGCAATTATCGCTACCGCCACGATCGACGGTCAGAAAATTAGTCACGGTTTGCCAGGCAAAAAGCGGGTGATGCCAGACATTTCGGTGGTAATTCACACCCTGCTGGCCATTGGTGATAAAGGCTTTTAAGGTGGAAAGGTCAGGTTTGTCCTCGCCGAGCGCGACAATCACTACAAACGCTTCGCCATTCATAGGCATAAATGCCTGAGTGCCTAGCGGGTGGCGCTCCAGCTCATGCACAATAATCGGCATGGCTGCTGGTTGCGCGCGGTTGATACTGATGAGCGTGCGATCCTGCTCAAGGATCTCCACATTGGCCAGGTCGTGATAACGTTCAACGAGCCCATCATTGATATGAAAAAAATCACGTTTATGAGTTTCTATCACATCGCCATAGGCGCTAAACGCGTGCTGATTTAAGGGTAATACCTCTAGTTTCATCATCATTTCCTTGTAACTGAATTCCGCTGAACCGCAGTCAGAACACTTAGCGGCTTCAATACCATGCAATCTAAAACCTTCGTGATTTAACATCAACACAAAATTGGAAAAATTTTCCAAAACTAGATTTAGACCACAATTTAAACAAGGTCATTATGCAAAAATACTTATAAATCAGAGAACAAGAAATCAGGCTTGCAGAAGATCATTTAGGGAGTAGCTGACAATGTTTGACCCGGAAACACTACGTACCTTTATCGGCGTCGCCGAAACGGGAAGTTTCTCCCGGGCAGCGGATCGCTTGTGTAAAACCACGGCCACCATCAGTTACCGCATTAAGCTTCTGGAAGAAAATACCGGCGTCGCGCTGTTTTTTCGCACCACCCGAAGCGTGACGTTAACCGCCGCAGGTTCTCACCTTCTTTCCCAAGCAAAAGACTGGCTCGCCTGGCTGGACAGCATGCCCAGCGAATTACAGCAAGTGAACGACGGCGTAGAGCGCCAGGTGAATATTGTGGTCAACAACCTGCTGTACAGCCCTGAAGCCGTCGCTCGCCTGTTATCCTGGCTTAACGCCCGCTACCCCTTTACTCAGTTTCACTTTTCCCGGCAAATTTATATGGGCGTATGGGATTCACTCTTGTACGAAGGATTCTCGCTGGCTATCGGCGTAACCGGCACGGAACCGATGGCAAACACCTTTACCCTCGAGCCTTTGGGTTCTGTTCAGTGGCGATTTGTCATGTCGGCGGATCATCCACTGGCAGACGCCAGCGGCTCATTAACAGAAGCGCAGTTGCGCCGCTTTCCGGCAATTAACATTGAAGACAGCGCGCGGACCCTGACCAAACGGGTCGCATGGCGTCTTCCCGGTCAAAAGGAGATCATCGTACCGGACATGGAAACCAAGATTGCGGCGCATCTTGCGGGCGTGGGTATTGGATTCGTTCCGCAGCCACTCTGCCAACCGTTACTGGATAGCGGTCAACTAGTCAGCAGTGTCATCCCGACCATGCGTCCCCCTTCGCCCTTAAGCCTCGCGTGGCATAAGTTTGGCGCGGGTAAGGCCGTTGAAGATATTGTGGCGCTGTTTACCCAGCGAAAACCGGAAATCGCCGGATTTTTAGCAATTTTCAACAATGCACGCGATTGAAAATCAAGTCATCCTCTCATTTGGCGCGTAAAATAGTACGCAGGATGATTTGAGGTTTCGTTTTTTACTATGCAAGACACACAAACAGCACAGGACTATCGCGCAATTTTGCTCGCCGGTACGCCTATAATCGATGTACGCGCCCCCGTCGAATTTCAGCAAGGCGCAATGCCAGGCGCAATCAACCTTCCCCTAATGAACGATGACGAACGTGCCGCCGTGGGTACCTGTTATAAACGTCAGGGACCCGAGGCAGCCCTCACGCTCGGCCATCAACTGGTCTGCGGCGAGACTCGCCAACAACGTATGAAGGCCTGGCTGGATGCCTGTCGTCAAAATCCTGCGGGTTATTTATGCTGCGCGCGCGGCGGTCAGCGTTCGCACATAGTGCAACAGTGGCTGCACGAGTCCGGGATTGACTACCCGCTGATACACGGCGGCTACAAAGCCCTGCGTCAGGCGGCGATTCAGTTGACTGAAGAATTAGTGCAAAAGCCGATCGTCTTAATTGGCGGCTGTACCGGGAACGGTAAAACGCAGCTGGTCCAACAGCAGCCGAACGGCGTGGATCTCGAAGGTCTGGCGCACCATCGCGGTTCCTCGTTTGGTCGCACCGTTGAACCGCAGTTGAGTCAGGCGAGTTTTGAAAACCTGCTGGCGGTCGAAATGCTCAGAACCGACAGCCGTCAGGATCTGCGTCTGTGGGTACTGGAAGATGAAGGCCGCATGATCGGGGCTAATCATCTGCCCGAATGCCTGCGCGAACGCATGACCCAGGCATCTATTGCAGTGGTGGACGATCCTTTTGAGCGTCGTCTGGAGCGACTGCGCGAAGAGTATTTCGTGCGGATGCACCACGATTTTACCCATGCTTATGGCGAGAGTCAGGGCTGGCAGGAGTATAGCGAGTATCTGCACCACGGCCTGTTTGCTATCCGCCGCCGTCTGGGTTTACAACGTTTTGCCGAGCTGACCGCCCTGCTCGACGTGGCGCTACGCGAACAGCAAGCGACGGGCAATACCGACTCTCATATGGGCTGGCTGGTACCGTTGCTTAACGAGTATTACGACCCGATGTATCGTTATCAACTGGAAAAGAAAGCCGCGAAAGTCGTCTTTCGCGGCACATGGCAGGACGTTGCCGACTGGCTTAACACACAGTAATCAGTGTCTGTCGCGCTTATCCGCGCGTTTCGCCAGCCAGTCGCCCAGCACCTGAACGACCTGCACCAGAATAATTAGCGCCACCACGGTGACGATCATGACCTGGGTTTCGTAGCGGTAATAACCAAAGCGAATCGCCAGGTCGCCTACCCCACCGCCGCCAACGATTCCGGCCATCGCGGAGTAACCGATCAGACTTACCAGCGTTATCGTCAGCCCACGCAGCAGACCCGCGCTCGCTTCAGGTAACAGAACGGTGCAGATGATGCGCATCGGGCTGGCGCCAAAGGCTTCCGCCGCTTCAATAATGCCTTTATCGACTTCGCGCAGTGCGCTGTCGACCAGACGGGCATAGAAAGCGATGGCCGCCACCGAGAGCGGGACCGACGCCGCAATCGGCCCAATGGTATTTCCGAGTAAAAACTGGGTGAGCGGCAGCAGCAGCACCAGCAGGATCACAAACGGCACCGAACGGATGATATTCACCAGCACGGAGCTGAGCAGATACACAAACCGATTTTGCCAGAATAAGTGCCGGTCGGTGACGAAAATAAGAAAACCGAGCGGCAAACCGCCAATAATCGCCAGCACCGTAGAGATGCTCAACATCTGAAAGGTTTCATTAAACGCCAGCGTCAAATCAGGTAATAAATCATCCACGAATCACCTCCACCTGTGCCGTGCGTTGACGAATATGTTCCACGGCGACATCCACCGCAGAAGGATTATGCGGCGCGGTCAGTTGCACCACCAGAATCCCCAGCGCACGCTCGCCGATATATTCAATTTTGCCGTGTAGAATGTTCACTGCCACGCCAAATTTAACCGCTACCTCTGACAACACCGGCTGTTCCGCCGAATCGCCGATAAACAGAATTTTCAGCAACTGGCCAGGCAGATGCTGGCGCAAGCGTTCAGGTAGCGTCAGATTGAGGGTATGCGACACCAGTTGCTGCGTGAAAGCGTGCTGCGGGTGAGCAAACACGTCAAACACTTCACCGGACTCCACCACCTTGCCGCCGGACATCACCGCCACACGATCACAAATCGATTTGATCACGTTCATCTCGTGAGTGATCAGCACGATCGTGATCCCCAACTGTTGGTTGATCTGCTTAAGCAGTGCCAGAATAGTGGCCGACGTTTCCAGATCCAGCGCAGAGGTCGGTTCATCACACAGCAGCACATCCGGGTGATTGGCAATCGCACGGGCAATACCAACGCGCTGCTTTTGCCCGCCGCTAAGCTGCACAGGAAAGCGGTTCGCCTTGTCAGACAGCCCCACCAGCGTCAGGATTTCGCTGACGCGTGGGCCAATTTTACTGCGTTCCCATCCGGCAGCCTTCAGGCTGAAAGCGACGTTTTGTGCCACGGTACGGGTATGCATCAGATTAAAATGCTGAAAAATCATCCCGATACGCTGACGAGCTTTACGTAGTTGCGCCCCTTCCAGCGCGGAAATTTCTACGCCGTTAACCTTTACGCTTCCCTGGCCTGGTCGCGTTAAGGCGTTCAGGGTACGCAGCAGCGTACTTTTCCCCGCGCCGCTGGTCCCGACAATGCCAAATATCTCACCTGCACCTATACGCAAGCTGACGTCATCAACCGCTCGGGTTGATGGTCCACGGCCTGCGCTAAAATCCACGCAAACCTTTTCTATCTCAATCATAGCCACCTCAGAAATACGAAAAGGGCAGTCGCCGCTGCCCCTGTTAACCTTGTGCGCAGCGATTATTGGGCTGCCGACATCCATTCCGGTTTCTGGAAAGCGCTGTAGATATTTTGCGGATCGTCGATCACCGCGCGATACGCCGGAGATTTCACCGCCGCCACAATATCTTTCACGAACGGTTTATCCGCATCTTCACTGCGTACCGCTATGATATTTTTCAGATTTTCGTCAAGATGCTCTTGCTTGATGGCGCTGGCGAGATCCAGTTTTGCCGCCACGGCAAAATTACCGTTGACCAGCGCGCCGGTCACACCGTCCAGGGTACGTGGCAGTTGTGCCGCTTCCAGCGGTTTGAACACCAGCCCTTTCGGGTTGCTGGCGATATCGCGCTCGGAAGCTTTAGTCGGATCGATAGTGTCTTTGATGGTAATAAGGCCAATAGACTGCAGGAAACGCAGACCGCGAGCCAGGTTAGTGGGATCATTGGACAGCGTGATCACATCCCCTTTTTTTAACTCATCCAGGCTTTTGATTTTATGTGAGTAAAAACCCATTCCGGCCGTCGGGACCACAATCAGCTTGCTCAGCTTCAGTCCTTTATCAGCGGTGAATTTGTCAAAGTAGAGCGAGTGCTGGAACAAGTTGGCATCAATACTGCCGTTGGAAAGCGCCATGTTCGGCTGCACGTAGTCGCTAAATTCGCGCACCACGACCTTATAGCCTTTCTCTTTCAGCGTAGGGGCAATGGCCTGTTTCACCATATCGCCGTAAGGCCCAGGCGCGACGCCAAACACGATGGTATGCGGGTCACTGTTCGCATGAGCAAATTGTAATCCGCAGGCCAGTAACAGCGCTCCGGTCGCGACGCGTAAACTCTGACGCAATCCCATAATCTCTCCATTTTAACGTTGTGGTGTCATGTCTCACGCCGTTCTTGCGGCGTTGTTCTTGTCGGCCTGTTAACAGGCTGATTGTTAACATGACACAGATCACAACCTGCTGTCCTTGAAATTATTTCATGATGTTGCGAGATATGTCGTTGAATGTATGTGGAAGGGACTTATGTGTTTTTCAGCAAAGGATAGTAAAAAACCGGATAACCTTCTGGTTACCCGGTTTTGGAAGGGAAATTGACTTAGAAATCGTAACGCAGACGAACCAGGTTCATATCACCCAGATTGTCGGTGCTGGAGGTGAAGACGTGTTCGTAATCAACACGGAAACCGTAGTCCAGCTGGAAGCTGATACCCACACCATTGTCGGTACGCAGGTAGTTACGACCATTCACGTATTCAATACGGTCGCCCATAACGTAGGGTTGAACGGATTTCAGCGCATACTGACCAACCGGGAAGGTGTAACCCGCGAAGTATTCCAGACCCCAGGCATCACCGGCAAAGTAATCGTTAACAGAGACTTTTTTGGTGGTCATGAAGTTTTGATACCAACCGCCGCCCATCGAGAAGGTCCAGTTGTCCGGTTTCCAGCTCAGCGCGGTACCGACGATGTTTTGATCGTAGGTTTTGCTGGTATCGCCACGCATTTCCGCGCGGGTGTAGTTCCACGCCGTACCCCATGTCAGGTCATCGGTGATGTGATAATCCACACCCAGCGAGCCACCGCCTTTACGCTTGTAGCGCAGACCGTTGTTCGGGTTGTAATCATCGCTGAACAGATAAGACGCGTAGAGATCAACATCACCAACCGTTTTCTTATACTTCAGTGACTTACGGGTACGATAGGAACCGTCATAATCGCCATTGATACCGTTACCTGGTGCCTGGCCGATCATGTCGTAGTCCCAGATATCCGTTTTCGCACCAACCACATCATAGTAAATGCTGTTCTGTTGACCGAAGGTCAGCGTACCCCAGGTAGCGCTCTTCAGACCGGTGTACAACATACGACGCGTGGTATCGTTGGCACCGTTAGCATAGTGATTATCCCAGTTGAACATTGCCGGGAAGTTAACGCCCAGCTCGTAATAACTCACCCAACTGATGTCATCAAACAGATAGTAGTCAGCGGCGAAGCGGAAACGCGTCCCGCCGTCGAAGCCGTTACGTTTGTAGCCATTCTTACCATCGTCACCGGCCATATTCTGAAACTGCGGACGAATACTCCCGCCGACGGTGAAGTTAAGACGGCTCAGCGGGTTGCCCGCCTGTGGATCTTGTTTCAGGACCGTGATTTCCGCCTGGGAGGCGAACGTCGTTAATGCCACTGCTGCGCCGATCGAGACCGCCAGCGCCGTTTTTTTTATAGTCATTATTTGTACCTTGATAGATAGCCTGCCAATTATTCAGCGCACAAATATTAACGTTAATTAATACACTCGTGTTGTCGGGTTTTTATTGTTCCGTGCTGTTAAATATCAATGAGTTATCAATTTGTGCTACATAGATAAAAAACGCACCGATTTAAAAAATCGGTGCGTAATCATCACGAATATGAATTAACTACTGAACTGACGGAACAGCGCTTTGCCTTTTAGCAGACGTGAACCGAGCCATCCGCCGCATAACGAGAGCAACAATGCCCCACAAAGCGGCAACACGGCCCACAGTCGCCAGTCTGGCTGCCACGGAAAATCAAACACCCGGGTTTGCAGCACCGCCAGTGCGGTTTCCGCGCCGATAGCAGCCACCAGTCCGGCGACCATCCCAAGCATGGCGAACTCGCACCATAGCGTGGTACGCAGCAGCTTCTTACCCGCGCCCAACGTGCGCCAGACCACCAGTTCCTGATGGCGCTGACGCATTCCGACCTGGACCTGCGCTAATAGCAGCAACATACCGCAAGCGGTAACCAGCACCACCATCACCTCCAGTGCCCGGCTCACCTGCTCCAGCACCTGGCTCACCTGTTTGAGGATTGCGCCAATATCCAGCAGGCTGATAGTCGGGAATTCGCGGTTAAGCTGCGTCAGCATGCCGCTGCCGTTCTCCCAGCGAAAGCTGGTTAACCAGCTTTGCGGCTGAGCGTCCAGTGCGCCGGAGGGAAAGATAAAGAAGAAGTTGGGGCGCAGACTTTCCCAGTCCACTTTGCGCAGACTGCTGACCGTGGCGCTGAAATCCTGGGTATCGCCCATAAAGGTCACCCGATCGCCAAGCTTGACGTTCAGCCGTTTCGCCAGCCCCTCTTCCATCGAAACTTCGCCCGCTTTTGGTGGCCAGCTTCCGGATACGATGGGGTTATGATCCGGTCGGGTATCCTGCCAGGTCAGATTAAGCTCGCGGTTCAGCGCCTCATCGTGATTGCCTTCGGTCGGCTTCTCATTGATAGCCGTCAGACGCGCCCGCACAATCGGATAGAACGATTCCGGGATCACCTGATGCTCAGCCAGGAAAGCTTTGAGTGGAACCACCTGTTCGGTGGCAATGTTGATGAGAAAATAGTTCGGGCTTTCCGGCGGCATTTGCTGCTGCCAGCGGTCGAGCAGGTCGCCACGCAGTACCAGCAGCAGCGCCAGCAACATAAAGGAAAGCGAAAATGCCGACAGCTGACTGAGCGTTGACCACGGCTGGCGCAACAGCCGACTGACCGCTAAACGCAGCGGCAGTGAAGTGAGCGTCAGGCCACGCAGCACGTTGAGCAGCATCCAGCCGAGCACCCCGCATAAAAGCGCCAGCACTACTGCTCCGGCCAGCACGGCCCACAGCAGCGGACTTCCGCCCATCAGTCCGGCGAGCAGGGCAATCACGACTATCAATACCACCGGCAAATAAAACTTCAGCGGCCAGACGTTTGCCACCACGTCACGGCGCAGTACCCGCAGTGGCTGAGTCGCCAGCAGCAAACGGTAAGGGCGTAACCCCACCAGCAGAGAAATGACCGTCATGGTGCCTAATGCCCATAGCCACGGCCAGGGACTGGCGGGCGGCAGTTCGCCGGGCAGTACCGGCTTAAGTAATACCACCAGCACGCGTTCAAACAATAGCCCGAATAACCCTCCGGTCACGCCAGACAGCGCCAGCACCATCAGCCATTGACCAACAATCAGCCTGCGCAACTGTGCTTTGCCCGCGCCAAGGGTTTTCAGAATAGCCACCAGATCGTAACGACTGCGGCAGTAATGGCTCATCGCCACGGCAACCGCAGCGACCGCCAGCAGCAGGGTGAGCAGCGCCGACAGCAGCAGGAACTGTTGCGAACGCTCCAGTGATTTCCCCAGCGCCCCTTCATCCTGCTCCAGGCCATACCAGCGCTGTTCAGGCTTTAACTGCGGGAGCAGCCATTTTTCATAGGCTTCCAGTTGCTGCGGTGTCCCGCCAAATTTATAGCGCCAGGTCACACGGCTTCCCGGCTGAACCGCCGCCGTTTTCTCGACATCCGCCATGTTCATCATCAGGCGCGGCGCTAACTGGAACGGATTAAAACCGGCGTCCGGCTCCTGCACGACTTCCCCGGCGATGTGCAGCGTGGCATCACCAACGTCGATGGAATCACCGATTTTTAAGTTCAGCAACGCCATCAGACGCGGGGCCAGCAGCACCGAGCCTGGCTGTGGTTTCAGTCCCGGCGGATTGGTTTGCAACGTGCCATACATCGGATACACATCATCCACCGCTTTCACGTTCGCCAGCTGCGGCGTATCCCGGGCAAAGGTCATGGTGGCAAAGGTCAGTTGTTCGCCCACTTTCAGGCCACGCTGTCGCGCCTCGTCAATCCACGCTTGCGGCACGGTACGTGAACTTTGCAGCGACCGATCTCCCGCCATAAACTCACGGCTTTGCTGGCTCAGCCCTTTTTCCATACGATCGCTGATATTGCCCAGTGCCAGCACACAGGCTACGGCCAGGCTCAGCGCCAGCCAGACAATCAGTAATGAAGGCGAGCGCCATTCGCGCCAGAACCAGCGTGCAATCATGCCTCCTCCTGCAACTGTCCGTTCACCAGGCGTAAACGCCGATCGCAACGCGCCGCCAGTTGAGAATCATGGGTCACCAGAATCAGGGTGGTGCCATGTTCCCGGTTCAGAGAAAACAGCAGGTCGGCGATTTTGTCTCCGGTCTGACGGTCCAGATTGCCCGTCGGCTCATCGGCAAACAGCACGTCAGGGCGACCGTTAAACGCCCGCGCCAGCGCCACGCGCTGCTGCTCCCCGCCGGAAAGCTGGGCCGGAAGATGATCAAGACGTTTGCCCAGCCCCAGTTGCTCCAGCAACGTTTTTGCCCCGTCGCGGCTTTTTCCACTGTTTTCGCCGCGCAACAACGCGGGCAACTCGACGTTTTCCAGCGCGTTCAGGGTCGGAATCAACATGAATGACTGGAAGACAAAACCCACGTGTCGCGCCCGCAGCTGTGCCCGGGCTTCTTCATCCATGGTGTGCAGCGCCTGCCCCACCAGACTGACTTCACCGCTGGTGCCATCGTCCAGCCCGGCGAGGATCGCCAGCAGTGTGGATTTTCCTGAACCCGACTCGCCAATCAGCGCAATGGTCTCGGCGCGTTTGACAACCAGTTCAACTCCGGTAAGGATGGATAGCTCATGATCACCCCGACCGACGGATTTCTTAAGATGATGAACTTCAACAATGTTTTCCGCTGGCATTGGCCTTTCCTGTTCCTGGTCCTGTTAACTTTCCGCGCCGCCGCAGCGGACACGTTATTAATTCTGGGTGACAGCCTGAGCGCCGGATACCGTATGTCCGCTAGCGCCGCGTGGCCTGCGCTACTTAATGATAAATGGCAAACCAAAACACCGGTGGTGAATGCCAGTATTAGCGGCGACACCTCGCAGCAGGGTCTGGCCCGTCTGCCTGCATTACTGAAGCAGCACCAGCCGCGCTGGGTGCTGGTCGAACTTGGCGGCAACGACGGCCTGCGCGGTTTTGCGCCAGCGCAAACCGAACACACCCTGCGCACGATTCTGCAGGAAGTGAAAGCGGCAAATGCCGAACCGCTGCTGATGCAAATTCGTCTGCCGGCAAACTACGGTCGCCGTTATAATGAAAGCTTTAGCGCGATTTATCCAAAACTCGCCAAAGAGTTTGATATACCTCTGCTGCCCTTTTTTATGGAAGAGGTTTATCTGAAACCCCAGTGGATGCAGGATGATGGTATTCATCCTAACCGTGACGCCCAGCCGTTTATTGCCGACTGGATGGCGCAACATCTCACTCCTCTAGTAAATCACGACTCGTAAAACAACGGAGATCCTGACAGGTAAAGTTATGCAAAAATCGGTCTTAATAACAGGATGTTCCAGCGGAATCGGTCTGGAAAGCGCGCTTGAGCTAAAGCGCCAGGGTTTTCAAATTCTGGCAGGTTGTCGCAAACCTGACGATGTCGCACGTATGAACAGCATGGGATTCACCGGCATATTGCTGGATCTGGATTCACCCGAGAGCGTGGATCGCGCGGCTGATGAGGTGATCGCCCTGACCGATAATCGTTTGTATGGGATCTTTAACAACGCCGGATACGGCGTCTATGGCCCACTGCCCACCATCAGCCGCGAGCAAATGGAACAGCAGTTTTCCGCCAACTTCTTTGGCGCACATCAGCTTACCATGCGCCTGTTACCCGCCATGCTACCCCACGGCGAAGGACGAATTGTGATGACCTCGTCGGTAATGGGATTGATCTCAACGCCGGGGCGCGGGGCCTATGCCGCCAGCAAATATGCGCTGGAAGCCTGGTCCGACGCGCTGCGTATGGAGCTGCGCCATAGCGGGATTAAGGTCAGCCTGATTGAGCCTGGCCCCATTCGCACCCGTTTTACCGAAAACGTCAATCAGACCCAGAGCGATGCTCCCGTGGAAAACCCCGGAATTGCCGCACGTTTTACGCTGGGACCACAAGCGGTTGTCGCCAAAGTGCGTCATGCGTTTGAGAGCGACAAACCAAAGCTACGTTATCCGGTTACGCTGGTGACCTGGGCTGTGATGCTACTGAAACGCCTGTTGCCAGGCCGCATAATGGACAAAATTTTACAGGGTTGAGTTGAAGCACGCGCGTCAGCCCCCATGTAACAAGAAATCGACAAAAGAGAGTAACTCCATGTCCATACAGAATATTGTTAACATTAACGAATCAAACCTACAGCAGACCCTTGAACAGTCGATGACCACGCCGGTCCTGTTCTATTTTTGGTCTGAGCGCAGCCAGCATTGTCTGCAATTAACGCCGGTACTGGAGAGCCTTGCCGCCCAGTACAACGGTCAGTTTATTCTCGCCAAGTTGGATTGCGACGCCGAGCAGATGATCGCCTCCCAGTTTGGCCTGCGCGCCATCCCCACGGTTTATCTGTTCCAGAACGGTCAGCCGGTAGATGGATTCCAGGGCCCGCAGCCGGAAGAGGTTATTCGCGCGCTGCTGGAGAAAGTGTTGCCGAGCGAAGAAGAACTGAAAGCGCGCCAGGCGATTGAGTTCATCGAAGCCGGCAATCACGCTGATGCGCTGCCGCTGTTGAAAGAAGCCTGGCAGATCTCCAACCAGAGCAGCGAAATTGGCCTGCTGCTGGCGGAAACGCAAATCGCCCTGAATCGTTCTGACGACGCCGAAGCGGTGCTGAAAACTATCCCGTTGCAGGATCAGGACACCCGTTATCAAGGCCTGGTGGCACAGATCGAACTGCTGAAGCAGGCGGCTGATACGCCTGAAATCCAACAGTTGCAGCAGCAGGTCGCCAGCAATCCGCAAGATGCGGCGCTGGCAACTCAACTGGCTATTCAGTTACACCAGGTCGGACGCAACGAGGAATCGCTGGAATTGCTGTTCAGTCATCTGAAGAAAGATCTCACTGCAGCCGACGGTCAGGCGCGTAAGACCTTCCAGGAGATCCTTGCCGCACTGGGCACCGGCGATGCGCTGGCCTCGAAATACCGCCGTCAGCTGTACTCGCTGTTGTACTAATCCGCTGCATTTGCCCGATGACGCTTACGCTTATCGGGCCTACAATTTACCCCGTAGGCCCGCGCCATCCGGTACTCCATTAGTTTTTTTTCAAACGCGTCACCACCAGCTGGTGACGTGAATTATAGAACTTCCGATAGGTCAGGTAGCAGGCGATAATGGTTGACAGACTGGCGGTAGAAAGCAGCATAAACGTCACCATAATCTGATACTTAATCGCTTTTACCGGATCAATACCTGCAAAGATCAACCCGGACATCATCCCCGGTAAACTCACCAGCCCCACGGTCTTCGCTGAATCGATCGTCGGGATCAGCGAAGCGCGAATACTGTCGCGAATCAGCGGCGCGGAGGCCACTTTCGGCGTCGCACCGAGGCTGAGTTTTTCCTGAATTTGCTGCTGTTCGCTGTTAAACCGCTGCCCCAGATTGTTGTAACAAAGCCCTACCGCAACCATCGCATTGCCTGCGATCATGCCGGAAATTGGGATGACCTGCATTGGGGTAAACTCGATAGAGCCTGACAGAACCAGCACCGTCAGCGTTAACCCCGCCCCCGCCGTGATGGCGATAAATGACGAGAGAAAAGCTTTATCAATATATTTACTGCGCTTTTGCGCGTTATAGGCCGCGTTGAAACAGATAAACAGCACCATCAATAAAGTCAGAATGCGGTGGTTGACGCCGAAAATATATTTCAGCACATAGCCAACGATAATGAGCTGAACCACCGCCCGGCAAACGCTCCAGAGAATATCTTTTTCCAGCGCCAGTTTTTCTTTGTTGCTGATCAGTATCGCGACCACCACCAGCATCATCGCTAACACCAGTGATTCATTGGTAATATTATGCTCGTTCATTGCTTACTTCCTGCATTTCCCCGGCGTGCGGTTGAAGGGTTATGACATTATCCGCATGATTAATTTCATCTTTGTCGTGCGTCACCCACAGCACAGCAATATTCTTATCGCGAACATAGTGGTGAATTAATTCGTTCACATTCCGTTTATTGGCTTCATCCAGCGCGCTGGTGATTTCATCAAGCAGCAGGATTTTTGGCAGAAACTGCAAATTACGAATTAACGAGACGCGTTGCTTTTCGCCGCCGGACAGCTCATTGATGTTTTTTTTGAGAATCGTCTCGGGTAACTCAAAACGGGCCAGATCGGCAACAAACACATCCGAATCCGGACGTTTATCGCGGATTTGCCAGGGGAAAATAAGGTTGTCGTAGACGGTGTCACCAAACAACGCGGGCGTTTGCGCGCAATAAGAGACCTGCTGGCGATATGTTTCTGGCTTAAGGGTGTTTATCTCCTTGCCCTCAAAGAGAATTTCACCAGCAGTCGGGCTAATTAATGACGCCACAATCTTGAGCAACGTGCTTTTACCGCAGCCGGACTGGCCGGTAATCAGCTTAAATTCTCCGGCCCGGAGATTAAAACAGATGTTATTGAGAACCTGCGTCGCCCCTGCCTGCCATGCGACATTTTTTAACTGAAGCAGAATGCTGCTTTCGTCCATTACCGATCCCTTTTTTACCTCTTTCGTGCAGACAGTCTATCCCTGTAATTTATTATAGGGGAGCCCACCTTGATTAATCGGGTATAATTTGACTAATGAGGCAGTAAAGGACAGCACAACAGGAGGTTTCATCTATGCTCATTTTTATTCCTATTCTCATTTTTGTCGCGCTGGTCATCGTCGGTGCTGGCGTCAAAATCGTCCCGCAGGGGTATCAATGGACGGTCGAGCGTTTTGGCCGTTACACCAAAACCTTGCAACCGGGTTTAAGCCTTGTTGTACCGTTCATGGACCGCATTGGTCGTAAGATCAACATGATGGAACAGGTGCTTGATATTCCCTCCCAGGAAGTCATCTCCAAAGACAACGCCAACGTCGCGATTGATGCCGTCTGCTTTATTCAGGTGATCGACGCGCCAAAAGCGGCTTATGAGGTCAGCAACCTGGAACTGGCGATCATCAACCTGACGATGACCAACATTCGTACCGTTCTCGGCTCGATGGAACTCGATGAAATGCTCTCCCAGCGCGACAACATCAACACGCGCCTGCTGCATATTGTTGATGAGGCCACGAATCCCTGGGGCATCAAAATCACCCGTATTGAAATCCGCGATGTGCGTCCGCCGGCGGAACTTATCGACGCCATGAACGCGCAGATGAAAGCCGAACGCACCAAGCGCGCCTATATTCTTGAAGCGGAAGGGATCCGTCAGGCAGAAATCGTCAAGGCTGAAGGTGAGAAGCAGTCGAAAATCCTCAAAGCGGAAGGTGAACGCCAGTCCGCATTTTTACAGGCTGAAGCACGTGAACGTTCCGCAGAAGCCGAGGCCCGCGCGACGCAGATGGTTTCTGAGGCCATTGCCGCCGGGGATATTCAGGCCGTGAACTACTTCGTGGCGCAGAAATACACCGAAGCGCTGCAGCACATCGGTTCGTCGAATAACAGCAAAGTGGTGATGATGCCGCTGGATGCCAGCAGCCTGATGGGGTCCATTGCCGGGATCGCCGAACTGGTGAAAGACAGCGCCAGCGAACGGAAAAAATCATGATAGCGATGATTCTGGTGTACCCACACATCTTCTGGCTCAGCCTCGGTGGTCTGCTACTCGCCGCCGAGATGCTGGGCGGTAACGGCTATCTACTGTGGAGCGGCGTGGCGGCGGTGATTACCGGCCTGGTAGTGTGGCTCATCCCGCTTGACTGGGCGTGGCAGGGGACGATGTTCGCCGTACTCACCCTGCTGGCGGCCTGGCTGTGGTGGAAGTGGCTGGCAAAGCGCGTACAAGATCAGCAACCCGCCGACACCCATCTTAACCAGCGCGGGCAGCAGTTGGTTGGCCGTCGATTTATTCTGGAAACCGCCCTGGTCAATGGTCGCGGACATATGCGCGTCGGCGACAGCTCATGGCCCGTCAGCGCCCGCGACGATTTGAGCGCCGGAACGCAAGTTGAAGTCATTGCCGTTGAGGGAATAACCCTGATTATTAAAGCGGTATCACACTAAAAACAGGAAATAAGACTATGGTCAGGAAGACACCCCTTGCCTTTGCCCTTTGCTCATTATTGGCCGCCGTCCCGCAGGTTTACGCCTCTTTCGATATGGAAAACTGCAAATGGAGCGACGACAGTTGCCTGCTGAAAGGCACGCCCACCTTCAATCCGGAAAACGACAGCCGCGATAACCTGCTGCGGCTACTGAGCCAGGAGAAATCATTTGCTCTGCCGGTGCAGTCGATGCCTGCGGACATCACCCGCTCCCGCGATTTCTATTTTGCGTATCATCCGCAGTGGGATGACGTTGCCTCACCGCCAGCCGCAGCGCCGGTATCTGCCGAAGACAGCCCACTGTCCCGACAGATAGCCGAACTGAACATTAGCGCAGACGAAATAAACGTCAACGACGCGGAGCTTGAAAACCGTCATGTTTCGAATAATACCGCGAGCGTCAGCGCGTTTTTTGCCGCACTGCTGGCCGACTCAACGTTACCGGCAAATCAACGTCAGGCCCTCGCCCACGCGCGTACAGGACTGTTATCCGGGGCAACCCGCGAACAGATTGAGTCATCGCTTGCCACCCTCCCGGCAGATTCCTCAGCTCAGCCCTACAAACGCTATCTGGCAGCGGCCGCCAGTTTTTATGCCGGTGATTATGCCAGCGCCGAACAGGATTTCGCTCAGCTAGCCAAAAGCGATCGTCCGTGGCTGGCTGAGACCGCGCAATACATGCTGATGCGTACGGCGTTGAACAAGAGCAGCCAGAACAGCGTGGGCGAGTACGGCGATTTTGATATCACAAAAATTAACCGCGAGGACGCCTCTCAGGCTCAGACGCTGGCGCAAGCCTATCTGCAACACTACCCGCAAGGCCTGTACGCCGCTTCCACACACGGTATGCTGCGTCGCATCAACTGGTATTTACAGGCGTGGCCGCAGCTTGCGGGATTATATGAGCAAACGCTTCAGCAGTCGGCTGACGCACGGCAACTGCGTGAAATCGTCATCGAATACGATAATGTCTACGGCATGGCGTTCTACGAACAGTCTGTGGTACAGGCTTTCCCCAATGCGCCGCTTGTCAGCTATATCGAACTGCTGCGCGCGCTGCGCCAGGATAACCACAACACACCAACGCTGACGCAGGCCCAGCTTGACGCCAGCAAACTGGTGTTTGAACAGAGCCAAAAACTGCCGCTATGGCGCAATCTGCAACTGAATCTGTGGCTGGCAACGGGCAACTACGCGGCGATTATTTCGGCCGTTATTCCGGCGCAGAAACTTCCGGCCCACGATACGCTGGCCTTCAGCGAACAGGTACTGTACGGCGAAGCGCTGATGGGTCAGCAGAAATGGACCACGGCACGTGATTTCTGGCAGACATTGCTGACGCTCAGCCAGGACAACGAACAACAGCAGTATGCGCAGGCTAAGCTAGCCGCGACGATGGTTTATAGCGGCGACGTGGCGGCAATTTTCGCCCCGGAAAGCGCAGTGACCAACCTGCGCTTTCGTTCGCAGGTGCTGAAAACACAGGCCACGCCTGAACTGCTGCGCCAGCAAGCCGTCCACGGACCTAATAACGAAGAGCGGACCATCGCCCTGCATACGCTGCTGGTGCGGGATCTTACTGAGCATCGCTTTGACGACTGGCTGAATGACAGAAAACTGGCCAGCGCCATTACGCCGCCGGTCATTGGCGAAGCGTTTGATGACGTTAATCTGAGTATTTTCGACTGGAACGGCAACTCTGCAGAGAGCGGTTATACCTGTCGCAGCCTCAATGAAACGGTAACGGTTCTGAGCAAAAAAGCGCATGATGCCCACGCCCTGAACTGCTTAGGCGAATTTTTCCGCACCACGCAAACCCACGTTGATTTGTGGAAAAACAGTTCCGGCAATGATGTGCTTGAATCAGCAATCTCTCGCAAGGAACCGTTCGGCCAGTTCGACAGGCAAAGCTACTACCAGCAGGTGATCACATCGCCAACAGCAGAGGTTGAAGATAAGAGCTTTGCGCTGTATCGCGCCATCATGTGCTATGCGCCGTCAGGCGCTAACGAGTGCGGCGGTGAGGAAGTGGATAAACTACAGCGTAAAGGCTGGTTCACCCAACTAAAAACGCAGTATCCGGGAAGTCCGTGGGCGCAAAAACTCAAATACTACTGGTAACCGTGTTGCTGGTCGGCCAGACACAGGCGGCGGAAATCGTCGCCCCCCGTGAACATTCAGCCTTCTGGCTATGGTCCGGAGTGAAGGCCAGTGACGAGCTAAAAAATGCACAAACGGTCTATCTGCATCAGGGTGAGGTACTGGTCCGTTCAGGTAACGTGGTTTTCCAGCGTCTCGGACTGCCGGTCAATCGCCTGACTTTTCCCTCTATCTGGTTGACCGTGCGCTTTACCACACTCGACGTGCCGGAGGAAATCCCGGCGCGCATCATACGCTTGATGCAACGCTGGCAGGCGGCCGGGAATCACGTCATCGGCCTGCAGGTTGATTTTGACGCGGCGACCCATCAGCTTGCCGATTACGCCCACTTTCTGCAGCAGTTACGCCAACGGTTACCAACCGAGTTTGCACTTGGCGTAACCGGACTACTGGATTGGGCAAAAACGGGCGACGTCGCCACGCTGAACGCGCTGGCGATCGATGAACTGGTGGTCCAGAGCTATCAAGGGCGTCGCACGGTAACGAATTATCAGGTGTATCTGCCCGCCCTTAGTCGTCTGCGCATTCCATTTAAGCTGGGACTGGTGCAAAACGGTAGCCGCGACCCGCAGGCTGAAGCGCAGCTTGAGAAATCACCGTGGTACCGCGGCACGGTGGTGTTTATGCTTAATCCGCCTCTCCGTTAAGCCTTCGCTTTGTGGTGGCAGCAGCCGGAGAGATTATCAATAATCGGGCATTCGGCGCTGTCATCGCCAGGGCAACTCTCCGCCAGCGCCAACAAATGCAAGCGCATAGCCTGCAGCTCACTGATATGCCGCTCAATGTCCGCCACCTTTTCTAACGTACGCTTTTTCACATCTGCGCTGTGACGCGCCGGATCGTTAAACAGGTTCACCAGCTCGCCGCACTCTTCAAGGTTAAAACCAACCTGTCGTGCCTGTCGCAACAGCGTAAGCTCATTCAGATGCTGTTGGTTGTATGTGCGATAGCCATTTTCGCTACGCAGTGGCGGCGTCACTAACCCCTTTTCTTCATAAAAGCGTATCGCTTTGCTGGTTAAACCGGTTTTTTTCGCAACATCGCTAATATTCACATTTCCCCCGCAGATCTTGTTGGTACTGAGCCACATTATAGCCCACATTGCCGTAATCCTTTACCCAAGAAACCCGCGTATTTGCCACCATCACAGCGAAGCATAAATCCTTTTAATTCACATTGTTATAACCAAGTCAGATCACATTTCAGCATTTATTGGACACACAAAATTGACTCAAATCAAAAGATGCATCTTTTTAGCATCTTTCATCTTGAACAAAAGGAAACAACCCTATATACAAATGCGAATGATAATGATGATCATTTACATTCAGTAAGGATTTTCTTATGTTGCCACGGATTAACCAAAGGCCATTTATTCTTTCAGCCCTGACATTATGCATGTCCGGCGCTGCTTTTGCAGCGACCTCGCCAACACATGGTTCAACATCCGACGAAGATACGCTGATCGTTACGGCTAACCGCACAGAAAGTAGTCTCTGGGATAGCCCGGCAACCATTCAGGTTATCGATCGTCAGACACTACAACATTCCACCAGCGTTTCTCTTGCTGATGATTTACAAGATATTCCCGGCGTCGAAGTCACCGATAACGCTCTCGCAGGTCGGAAACAAATTCGTATCCGGGGCGAAGCTTCTTCGCGGGTGCTGATTTTGATAGACGGCCAGGTCGTCAGCTACCAACGTGCCGGACAAAACTACGGAGCCGGCTTGCTGATTGACGAATCCGCATTAGAACGTATTGAAGTGGTCAAAGGCCCTTATTCTGTCCTCTACGGTTCGCAGGCAATTGGCGGCGTTGTGAACTTTATTACCAAAAAAGGCGGCGATAAGCCTCTGGCGGGTAGCGTTAAGGCTGTTTATAACTCCGCAACGGCAGGATGGGAAGAGTCAGCGGCAGCCTGGGGAAGCATCGGTAACTTTGACTACCGCATCAATGGCAGCTATTCCGACCAGGGGGACCGCGATACCCCTGACGGAAGATTGCCCGACACCAACTTCCGTAATAACGGCCAGGGAGTGTGGCTTGGCTACAACCTCGATCGCCACAAAATTGGACTCTCACTCGACCGTTATAAGCTATCCACTCAAACCTGGTTTGACGATCCACAAGGCCAGTTCGACGACTTTAGCGTCAAAATTCCTAAGCTGGAACGCGAGAAAATTGGTCTTTTCTACGATTACGCGGCCGACGGGGATTACCTGAAGAACATCCATTTTGACGCATACACCCAGACAATAGAGCGCAAATTTGAAAACCGGGTCAAAACAACCCAGATTATCCCCAGCCCGATGATTAAAGCGCTGACGGTAAGCAATCAAACCAATACCAACGACAAACAATATACCCAGGGCGTAACGCTGCAGGGCAATATCTCCCTTCCGGCTAACAACACGCTGGTAATTGGCACTCAGTATCAACATGACAAAATAAAACAGGACACGGACGGCAGTACGCGCCAGACCGCGGCTACCGGCTTCTTCGATACGCAAACCCGAACCCTGTCAAATAACGAAGCGGAACAAAGCAACACCTCACTGTTCGCGCAAAACGACTGGCGCTTTGCCAATGACTGGACGTGGACCGTGGGCGCACGCCAGTACTGGCTATCTTCGAAACTCAATCGCAACGATACGCAACTCGTCCAAAGCAGCGGCACCACCTGGCGATCCACCGGGGGAAATGCCGTTCACGATGATCAACGGGTTACCTCAACCAGCCTGCGCTATTCCGGCTTTGAAGATCTTGAACTCCGGGCGGCATACGCCCAAGGCTATGTCTTCCCCACGCTTACTCAGTTGTTCATGCAGACATCCGCCGGCGGCAGCGTTACCTACGGCAACCCAAACCTGAAGGCGGAACACTCGAATAACTATGAGTTGGGCGCGCGATATAAAGGGAATATGTGGCTGATTGACGGCGCTATTTATTACTCCGAAGCCAAAGACTATATCGCCAGTCTGACCTGTTCAGGCCAACCCGTTTGCAACGGCAACACCACCTCTTCACGCGGCGGCTATTACTACTACGACAACATCGATCGTGCCAAAACCTGGGGCATGGAATTAACCACAGAATACAACAGCTGGGCGGTTTCACCCTACCTGAGCGGTAATCTCATTCGCCGTCAATACGAAGGCAACACCATAAAAACCTGGGATACCGGCGAACCCGCACTGACCGGGCGCGTTGGCCTGAAACATACCTGGTTGATGAATGTCGCTAACGTGACGTCCGATGTCTTTATTCGCGCGGCATCCCGCGCCAAAGATAAAACCGGCACCACGGAAAAAAACGCCCCTGGCTGGGCCACGCTTAATCTCGCATTCAACACCGAGTTTGGTCCGCAGGACCAGTATCAGGTCAACCTCGCGCTTAACAACCTGACCGACAAGCGTTACAGAACCGCGCATGAATCTATCCCAGACGCTGGTTTCAATGCCGCCGTTGGCTTTGCGTGGAATTTCTGACGATGAAAAAACGCCTGATTGGCTTACCGATCCTCGCCTGTGTTTTCAGCGCCCAGTCCGCTGACCGCCTGGTGGTGGCGGGCGGTTCGCTTAGTGAACTGATTTACGCCATGGGCGTCGGCAACCGGGTGGATGGCGATCTGACTCGTCTGAGCGCAATTGCCGGTATTACCGACACTGCAGCATGGAAAAATCAGCGCATTGTGGCGGTAGACCAGGCGCTGATTCTTGGAATGGGGCCTCGCATCGCCGATGCGGTTGAAGCCCTGCACCAGCAATTCTGGCCTCACTAACTGGATTTATAAAGAAGAATGAAAACTGAACACTCGCTGGATCTCACCGCGCATTTTGCGCTCGAGGGAAGTCAGCCCTTTAAGGATCGCCGCGCCACAATGCCATGGCGCGGGGCGATCCCGGTTGCCAAAGAGCTATTGTCACAAACCTGGCAGGATGTCATCAGCCAACCCACCCCGTCGCGTAAACGGCTGGTGTACTTGCATATCCCTTTTTGCGCAACGCATTGCACTTTCTGCGGTTTTTATCAAAACCGTTTTGAAGAAGATCGCTGCACCCGCTACACCAACGCCCTGTTGCGCGAAATAGAGATGGAAGCCGAGAGCGCATTACATCAGTCGGCCCCAATTCACGCCGTCTATTTTGGCGGCGGTACGCCTTCAGCGCTGTCGGCTCGGGATCTGGGCAGAATCATCACCGCGCTGCGTGAAAAGCTACCGCTGGCGCCGGACTGCGAAATAACCATTGAGGGACGGATTCTCAATTTTGACGATGCGCGAATTGATGCCTGCCTTGATGCTGGTGCCAATCGGTTTTCGATCGGTATTCAATCTTTTAACAGCCGGATCCGCAAGAAAATGGCGCGCACCTCGGACGGCCCGACCGCAATTGCCTTTATGCAGGGGCTGATAAAACGGGATCGTGCCGCCGTGGTATGCGACCTGTTGTTTGGTCTGCCAGGACAAGATGCAAAACTGTGGGGCGACGATCTGGCGATTGCCCGTGACATCGGCCTCGACGGCGTAGATCTTTATGCGCTGAACCTGCTCCCCAATACACCGCTTGGCAAAGCAGTTGAAACCGGGCGCACAACCGTTCCCTCTCCCGCCGAACGTCGCGATCTCTATCTTCAGGGCTGCGATTTCATGGACAGCGCGGGCTGGCGCTGCATCAGCAACAGCCACTGGGCGCGTACCACGCGGGAACGCAATCTGTACAACCTGCTGATTAAACAAGGAGCAGACTGTCTGGCATTCGGCTCTGGCGCTGGGGGGTCAGTCAATGGCTATTCCTGGATGGTCGAGCGCAATCTGACGACATGGCATGAATCTATCGCCGCCGGAAAAAAACCGCTAATGATGATGATGCGCACCGCCGAGCGTGGTTTCCAGTGGCGACACACTCTCCAGGCGGGCATTGAAACGGCCCGCGTCCCGCTGGATGAACTGACGCCTCATGCACAAAAACTGACCCCGCTACTGACCCAATGGCATCACGCAGGTCTGACGCAAGATGCCAGCACCTGTGTGCGCCTGACCAATGAAGGGCGTTTTTGGGCGAGCAATATTTTGCAGTCTCTTGATGAACTTATTCAGGCACTCAATGCGCCGCGCATTGCAGTAGAGCAACCATAACAGGAGTGAATTATGAGCCATGCCTCTTTACAAGATTTTTTGAAAACTGAACCGGACGGTACGCTGGAAGCAATTGCTGCCCAGTACAACACCACCCTGCTGGAAGTGGTGAAAAACCTCCCCTCCCCGACGCTGGTTTCCGGCGATCAATTCGATACCGTTTGGGAAACCGTCAGCGAATGGGGCAAAGTCACCACTCTGGTCCATACTGCTGATGTCATTCTGGAATTCACTGGTGAATTACCTTCCGGATTCCACCGTCATGGCTACTTCAACCTGCGCGGCAAAAAAGGCATGACCGGTCATATCAAGGCAGAAAACTGTACGCATATTGCCCTGATTGAACGCAAATTTATGGGAATGGACACCGCGTCGATTCTCTTCTTTAACCAGGCAGGTAGCGCTATGTTCAAAATTTTCCTCGGTCGGGATGAGCATCGACAGCTACTGGCGGAACAGGTCAGCGCCTTTCACGCGTTGTCTTCATCTTTAAAGGAACATGCCTGATGGCTCCATGGCTCATTTTTGGTGCAGGTGGTCGCGGCGTCGGCGCGAAAACGCTTGAACTCGCACTGGCGGAACAACGTCCGGTGATTGCCGTCGTTCGCAACGCACAGGTCGCTGCTGGGTTGCAGGAAAAAGGTGTACAGGTCTTCATCGGCGACGCCTGCGATAGTCAGGTCACCGCCTGTGCCTGTCGCGCAGCGGGTCAACATGCCACGGTGATCTCCTCCATGGGCGGCACCCAGGATTATCTGGCGCACAGAACCGTCATTGATGAAGCAGAAAAAGCGGAGATCAAACGCATGATTCTGGTGACCTCACTCGGCTGTGGTGACAGTTGGCCATTTTTGTCTGCGCGCGCAAAGGCCACATTTGGTCAGGCTGTACGGGAAAAATCGTTGGCTGAAAGCTGGCTACAAACCAGCCGACTGGACTACGCCATTCTCCGTCCCGGCGGTTTGCTGAACGGTGCAGCCACAGGCCAGGCGCAACGAATACAGACTCAGGAGTGTCACGGCTTTGTGATGCGCGCAGATGTGGCGAAGCATATTCACGAACTGGCCACTGCACTCGCACTCAATAACCAGATTTACAGTTTGGTTGAGCCGGGACTTAAACCCGCGTAACCCCCTAATGGCGCGGGAACGCTTAATATCCGCAGGATGTCCTGAAGCAATGGTCGCTGTACGGTGCCGATCTCATGGTCATAAATGAACCGGAGCATCGAACGCCGATTTTCGTCCTCAATCAATAACAGACCGGGAACCCTGTCGTGGTGTGCCCGTTTTTCTCCCTTTACACCCTTTTTTCACTTTTTCTAAAAACACCCTTGACCTTCCCCTAGCGGGAAGGTTTAACCTTTATCACAGTCAGTTAATCCTGCAAAAATAGGAGTTGGTTATGTCTCAAACAATCGATCTAACCCTGGACGGCCTGTCCTGTGGTCACTGCGTAAAACGCGTGAAAGAAAGTCTGGAACAACGTCCGGACGTTGAACAAGCGGATGTCACCGTGACAGAAGCGCATGTTACCGGGAGCGCCAGCGCAGAAGCGCTGATTGAAACCATCAAGCAAGCCGGTTACGGCGCGGAGTTAAGCCACCCAAAGGCTAAACCGCTGACGGAGTCATCAATCCCGTCGGAAGCACTGGCAGCGGTCCCTTCCGAGCTTCCGGCAGCTACGGCTGATGATGACAGCCAACAGTTGCTGTTAAACGGCATGAGCTGCGCCAGTTGTGTGACCCGCGTACAAAATGCATTGCAAAGTGTACCGGGCGTCACGCAGGCACGGGTAAACCTGGCGGAACGCACTGCGCTGGTAATGGGCAGTGCCTCCGCCGCAGATTTAGTACAGGCGGTTGAAAAAGCGGGCTACGGCGCAGAAGCGATTGAAGATGATGCTAAGCGTCGCGAGCGTCAGCAAGAAACCGCCGTGGCAACCATGAAACGTTTTCGCTGGCAGGCGGCCGTCGCGCTGCTCCTGGGTATCCCGGTGATGGTATGGGGCATGATTGGCGACAACATGATGGTAAGCGACGACAACCGCAGCCTGTGGCTGATGATTGGTCTGGCAACGCTTGCCGTGATGGTTTTCGCGGGCGGTCACTTTTACCGCAATGCGTGGAAGAGCCTGATGAATGGCACCGCGACCATGGATACGCTGGTGGCGCTGGGTACGGGGGTGGCATGGCTCTATTCCATGAGCGTCAACCTCTGGCCGCAATGGTTCCCGATGGAAGCGCGACACCTCTATTATGAAGCCAGTGCAATGATTATCGGTCTGATTAACCTCGGACACATGCTAGAAGCGCGGGCTCGCCAACGCTCGTCTAAAGCGCTGGAAAAATTGCTCGATCTGACGCCACCGACCGCACGCGTCGTCACCGAAGAAGGTGAAAAGAACGTGCCGCTGGCAGACGTGCAGGCTGGAATGTTACTGCGCCTGACCACCGGCGACCGCGTTCCGGTTGATGGCGAAATCACTCAGGGCGAAGCCTGGCTGGATGAAGCCATGCTGACCGGGGAACCGATTCCGCAGCAAAAAGGTGAAGGCGATAGTGTCCACGCCGGTACGGTCGTACAGGACGGTAGCGTGCTGTTCCGCGCCAGCGCTGTTGGCAGTCACACCACGTTATCGCGCATTATTCGTATGGTGCGCCAGGCGCAAAGCAGCAAACCGGAAATTGGCAAACTGGCCGACCGCATCTCCTCAGTGTTCGTTCCTGTCGTGGTCGCTATTGCGCTGGTCAGTGCGGCTATCTGGTATTTCTTTGGACCAGCGCCGCAGATTGTCTATACGCTGGTAATCGCCACCACCGTCCTGATCATTGCCTGCCCTTGTGCGCTGGGTCTGGCAACGCCGATGTCGATTATTTCCGGTGTCGGGCGTGCGGCTGAATTTGGGGTACTGGTACGTGATGCCGATGCGCTGCAGCGCGCCAGCACGCTCGATACCATCGTGTTTGATAAAACCGGGACGCTGACTGAAGGCAAACCACAGGTTGTCGCCATCAAAACGTTTGGCAATACCGACGAAGCGCTGGCAATTCGTCTGGCAGCGGCCCTTGAACAGGGTTCCAGCCACCCGTTAGCCAGAGCAATTCTGGACAAAGCAGGTGATATCACGCTGCCGCAGGTTAACAGTTTCCGTACGCTGCGCGGTTTAGGTGTCAGTGGCGAAACGGAAGGTCATACGCTGCTGCTGGGAAACCAGGCGCTGCTCAATGAACAGCTGGTAGATACCACTGAAATGGAGGCTGAAATCACCGCTCAGGCTTCCCAAGGCTCAACCCCGGTATTGTTAGCGATTGACGGTAAAGCGGCTGCGCTGTTAGCGGTACGTGATCCTCTGCGTAGCGACAGCGTGGCAGCACTCCAGCGTCTGCACCGCGCCGGGTATCGTCTGGTTATGCTCACCGGCGACAACCCAACGACCGCCAACGCTATTGCCAAAGAGGCGGGTATTGATGAGGTGATTGCTGGCGTTCTGCCGGACGGTAAAGCCGAGGCGATTAAGCGTCTGCAGAGCCAGGGGCGTCAGGTTGCCATGGTCGGTGACGGTATCAATGATGCGCCTGCGCTGGCTCAGGCTGATGTAGGGATTGCCATGGGTGGCGGCAGCGATGTGGCGATTGAAACCGCCGCGATTACGCTGATGCGCCATAGCCTGATGGGCGTTGCAGATGCGCTGTCTATCTCCCGGGCAACGCTGCGCAATATGAAGCAGAACCTGCTCGGCGCGTTTATCTATAACAGCATCGGTATCCCCGTTGCCGCCGGGATTTTGTGGCCGTTCACCGGAACGCTGCTCAACCCGGTCGTTGCCGGGGCGGCGATGGCGCTCTCCTCCATTACCGTGGTGAGCAACGCTAACCGACTGCTGCGCTTCAAACCTAAAGAGTAAGCCTTTACCGGATGGCGCTCTGAACGGAGCCCCAAATCATTCGCGTTGCATTAAGGCGGCAAGTATAAAAACCCCAGGAGCATAGCCAACTATGTGACTGGGGTTTTTGCACGCTGCCAACAAAGAGGCTGAGCGAATGATGAAGTGTATTTGCACCTTCCAGGACCACGCGCTAGCATGGAAGTCTACTTAGGGAGGCCGTATGGATCTGTTGTACCGGGTAAAATCATTTTTCACCGCGCTACGCGGCAACCATTATACCTGGCCTGCTATCGACGTCTCCTTGCCCGGAAACCGCCATTTTCATCTGATTGGCAGTATTCACATGGGTAGCCGCGATATGGCGCCTCTGCCTGCCAAATTACTTAAAAAGCTCAAGCGTGCCGATGCGCTCATTGTCGAAGCCGATGTTTCCGGCGACGACGCGCCGTTTGCCAACCTTCCGACCTTTGCCGCACTGGAAGAGCGCATCAGCCCAGAGCTTTTAGATAATCTGCACAAAGTCACCGACGAGCTGGGTATTTCCCCTTCCCTGCTGTCTACCCAGCCGTTATGGCAAATCGCCATGGTACTACAGGCAACGCAGGCACAGCAGTTGGGGCTGCGGGCGGAATACGGAATTGATTACCAACTTCTGAATGCGGCAAAACAGGTGCATAAACCCATAATCGAGCTGGAAGGCGCATCCAGCCAAATCGAGCTGTTGTGTCAGTTACCCGATAACGGACTGGCTCTACTGGACGATACCCTGACGCACTGGCATACCAATGCCAGACTGCTACAACAGATGATGGGCTGGTGGCTTAACACCCCGCCACGCAATAGCGAACTCACTTTACCCAATACATTTAGCCAGTCACTGTATGACGTTTTGATGCTTCAGCGTAATGCAGCCTGGCGCGATCGACTCAGGGAGATGCCCGCCGGTCACTATGTCGTGGCCGTTGGCGCACTGCATTTGTATGGAGAAGGAAATTTGCCGGAGATGTTACGGTAAAAAAATGGCCAATATTGCTATTGGCCCGTCAAAGAGGAATTTCATCATTATTATGATCCCGATGCTTAAAGCATCGGTGTAGTTCGATTGTCGCTCAAAGTCATCATCCTGCCAACACTATTGCGCAAGATGGTACTATTTTTTAGACAGACATCAGGCGTATGCTTGTGTCGTATTTTGTCTGGGCCAGGAAAATTGCTATGACACCCGCCGTTAAATTACTCGAAAAAAACAAAATCTCTTTCCAGATCCACACCTACGATCACGATCCGTCCGAGACGAACTTTGGTGACGAAGTGGTGCGCAAGTTAGGTCTGAATGCGGACCAGGTCTACAAAACACTACTGGTTGCTGTGAATGGCGATATGAAGCACCTTGCGGTTGCCGTTACGCCGGTAGCCGGTCAACTGGATCTTAAAAAGGTCGCAAGGGCGTTGGGAGCCAAAAAGGTCGATATGGCCGATCCCATGATCGCGCAGCGAACCACCGGATATCTGGTTGGCGGCATCAGCCCGCTGGGGCAGAAAAAAAGATTGCCGACGCTCATCGACGCTCCCGCCCAGACGTTTGACACCATTTATGTGTCCGGCGGCAAACGCGGGCTGGATATTGAACTGGCAGCGGGCGATTTGGCGAAAATTCTGGATGCGAAATTCGCCGATATCGCACGCCGTGATTAATTGTCTTTTGCCCGGTGATACGGCGATTGCGCCTACTATAACGTAGGGTCTTTCTACGACTCTCACCTTACGCTGAAAGATATGTTTCATACCGTGCACAGTAACGCCAAAAGTTCCCGGAGTCTCCGGCTCAGCCTCATGCGCTTGTTTGATTTAAATATTTTGAATAGCTGTTTGACGACTGACACTCATCACCAGTCGGCTATGTTCAATCCCGAGAAATTGAGGGAGGCGCAACAATAACCTGAACCATATACCCTATCTTCTGAAATTCATTAAAGTGTACGCAGAACGGCGGCGATATCATCAACCGTCATAAGACCTTGTGCGGCTAATACGGTAGGCTCCGACAGACGCATAAAGTCCGGCGTATCAATCCCGTTATCCGCCAGGAAAAATAGCGCGGCAGCAGCGGCAGTGCGCTTATTGGCGTCATTGAAGACGTGACCGCGGGCAATGGCTACCAGATACATCGCCGCCAGGGTATAAACGTCGTCAATGCCCTCATAGTGCGCCAGATTGAGGACGCGGGAACATACCGCCTCCACCAGTTCCGGCTCCTTCACGCCTGGTAGCCCTTTAGTGATTGCAAGGATGGAGTCATGCAACTGGATCACCAGCTCCGGTGCGAGAAAGTTGTAATTCATTTATCAGCCAGCTCCACCATTAACGGATGAATGCGGCCCAGCAAGGTATCAATCTTCCGCTGGTTACGCTCCTTGCGCAGCTCCGTCAGCTCCCGCGCGGTAACGAGTGCCAGATCCTCACCGCCCCGACGCTGGAGAATAACGGTTTCACCCCGCGCCACCTCATCCCCCAGCGCGAACAGGTTTTTACGGGCTTCGGTCATTGCCAGTGTTTTCATATGGTACACCTTATAAGTACGTTAAACATGTACATATAGCATAGGGCATAACAGGCATCGTATCCACTGGTTACGCACCTCTCGTTAGGATTGGCTAAAAATGAGTAACATAGGCGCAACTCAATATCGAGATTGCGCCCATGAAAATGACCTTCGATCTGGACGACGAGCCAAACAAAGCACCGCACCCCGCACCTGCGTCCAGCCGTCCGATACAGGGTGTGATTGGTGAAGACAGTTTGGACTCGGCCAGCGCGCAGGAACCGGAGCATAGAGGTAATAAGTAGGATTATTGGGCCGCCATGAAAGGCGGCCCGGAGGAGCGGATAAAATGATGCCCCAAATTGCCCTGTTACTGCCAGCTTACCTCGCCCTTCGGCTCATACGCACCGGCATCGAGCGGCGAGTTCTTCTGCACGTACTCTTTCAGCACTTCCGCATCAATAAACCCGGTATTCACATAGCCAGGCTTGTTATCAATTCGCGGATAGCCATCGCCGCCGGTGGCATTGAAGCTCAGCGTTGCCATGCGATAGGTTTTGGCTGGATCAACGGGTTCGCCTTTAATTTTTAAATCGTTAAGCTTGCCGTCTTTCGCCACGAAGCTGACGTTGGCAAACTGCGGATAGGCCCCGGAATCCGGCTTCATTTGTGCCACGGCGGTCAGATAGTCAATCACCTCTTTCCCGCTCATGTCGGCGTACACCACGATGTTACCGAATGGCTGCACCTTCAGCACGCTCTTATAGGTGATATCACCGCCTTCGATGGAATCACGGATACCGCCACCGCTCATCACGCCAAAATCAGCGCTGGTTCGCGCCATTTGCGCAGCCAGCAGCAAATGCCCCATGTTGGTCTGCACGAAACGGACTTTGCTACGGTCGCCTTCGAGGCGCCCATTGACGCTACCAATTTTCACGTCGAGCTGCGCTTTACCTTTATTCTGGAACGGCGTCAGCAGAGAAAGCATTTGCTGATTTTCTGCAATTTCTGGGGTGTAGAGTACGCGCTCACTTTTACCGTTGTCCCAGGTCACTTTTTTCTTCAGGTTGACGGGGATGAGCTGGTAGTTAACCATTTTCATTTCGCCATTGCGGAACTCAAAGTCCGCCCGCCCCACGTATTTCCCCCACTCATGCGCCTGCACAATCCAGATCCCGTTTTGCTTGTCTGGCGCACACGGCGTACCCGGCACATAATCAATCTGCTTCTTGTTTTCCGTGGCCATACATACCGGATCCTGCGAGTGCCCCCCCACAATCATCGCCAGCGATCCTGTCGGCAGGCTACGCGCCATTTCTACGTCGCCAGGCGCGTTCGAGCCGTGATTGCCGTTGTCATAATGTCCCATATGGGTGGTCGCAATAATGATGTCCGGCTTTTCACCCATATTCAGTTCCTGGATAACCAGTTTGGCTTCATCAGCAGGTTTACGGAACTCAATATCGGTAAAAAACTCTGGGTTGCCAATTTTCGCCGTATCGTCAGTGGTTAAACCGAGTACGGCAATTTTTAAATTCTGGCGCTTAAAGATGGCCCACGGCTTAAACAAACGCTCGCCAGTGCTTTTCTGATAGATATTGGCCGAGAGAAACGGGAATTTGGACCATTTTTCCTGCTGGCGCAATACGCTAAGCGGATTATCAAACTCGTGGTTTCCGACCGCCATTGCATCATAGCCAATCAGGTTCATTCCGCGAAAATCAGGTTCCGCATCCTGCAGATCGGACTCCGGTACGCCGGTATTAATGTCGCCACCGGAAAGCAGCAATACACTGCCCCCTTCCTCAGCCACCTCTTTACGAATACCGTCCACCAGCGTTTTTTGGGCCGCCAGCCCGTATTCACCGTATTCGCTGCGCCAGAAGTGACCGTGATGATCGTTGGTATGCAGAATGGTAATTTTGTAGGTTTTATCTTTTTCGTACGCCTGTGCAGGCTGCCCTGCCAGCGCAAATGCGGCTAATAACGCCAGCGCCACGCCCCGTTTTAAAAACTTCATATTTCACTCCCTGACTCAATATCAACCGCCATACCCGTTATCCTTCAAATTACATGTGCGTTGGCTGCGCTCGCTCCCCTGTCACTGATGCAGTAACCTCCTGGGAACTCTCACATTTGCCGCGACCTGTAAGTCGAATGAGTTCGGGCATAAAATTACAGCTCATGAAAATAATAGCCGAAAATGTTTTCAGAAATGAGACTTCCTTCAAACACCTTCCGCAGGTATGTTAGTCAGGTAATAATAACAAATTAGATTACCCTCATAATCGCAACCCAAACAGAAGTGACTTTCTATGGCAATAAGTGAACCAACCCAGCCTGTGGCTGGCGCGTCAGCGTCGGTTGCTAAAGCACGCACCTCATTTGGCATTTTAGGGGCAATCAGCCTCTCCCATCTGCTAAACGATATGATCCAGTCGCTCATCCTGGCGATTTATCCGCTATTGCAGTCAGAGTTCTCGCTGACCTTTATGCAGATAGGGATGATTACCCTCACCTTCCAGCTTGCTTCCTCACTGCTGCAACCGGTTGTGGGTTACTGGACGGATAAATACCCGATGCCGTGGTCGCTGCCCATTGGGATGTGCTTCACGCTGAGTGGGCTTGTGTTGCTGGCCATGGCCGGCAGTTTCCATATGGTCCTGCTCGCCGCGGCGCTGGTTGGTACCGGCTCCTCGGTATTTCACCCGGAATCGTCCCGCGTGGCGCGCATGGCCTCCGGTGGTCGTCACGGCCTTGCCCAGTCAATTTTCCAGGTTGGTGGCAATTTTGGTAGCTCTCTGGGGCCGTTACTGGCGGCTGTCATCATCGCGCCATATGGTAAGGGTAATGTGGCCTGGTTTGTGCTGGCTGCGTTATTAGCGATTGTCGTCCTGGCACAAATCAGCCGTTGGTATGCCGCGCAGCATCGGATGAGTAAAGGAAAACCGAAAGTCGCCATCGTGAATCCGTTACCACGGAATAAAGTGGTGCTGGCGGTAAGCATCCTGCTGGTGCTGATTTTCTCCAAATACTTCTATATGGCAAGCATCAGCAGCTATTACACCTTTTATCTGATGCAAAAATTCGGATTATCGGTACAAAATGCCCAGTTTCACCTGTTTGCCTTCCTGTTTGCCGTCGCGGCCGGAACGGTGATTGGTGGACCATTGGGCGATAAAATTGGTAGAAAATATGTTATTTGGGGCTCTATCCTCGGTGTAGCGCCATTTACCCTCTTTTTACCCTACGCAACACTGGAATGGACCGGGATTTTAACCGTGATCATTGGTTTTATCCTCGCATCGGCATTTTCTGCCATTCTGGTCTACGCGCAGGAGCTGCTTCCAGGACGTATCGGCATGGTTTCTGGGCTATTTTTCGGTTTTGCCTTCGGCATGGGCGGCTTGGGAGCCGCGGTGTTAGGGCTGATTGCCGACCATACCAGCATCGATTTGGTCTACAAAATATGTGCTTTCCTGCCACTTCTGGGGATACTGACCATATTCTTACCTGATAATCGGCATAAAGCCTGATTTTCTGACGGCCAAAAGTAAATTTTGGCCGTCACACTTACAGTCGCCATCAGCCTTTACCGCTCACATACCGCTGTACTTTTCCGATCCGTGCTTTTTTACGCCTAAAATCCTCTTTTCATCAAAATTCAATAATTATTCATAAACATAAACATCAAAATTGTCATAAACTATTACTCGTCGTATGAGTTTTCAGGATCATCACAGCAACCAAAGGAGACGGAATGCATCACGCCACCCCGCTTATCACCACCATTGTCGGCGGCCTTGTGCTCGCTTTTATATTAGGCATGATTGCCAATAAACTACGTATTTCTCCTCTGGTGGGATATCTGTTAGCGGGCGTTCTGGCCGGTCCATTTACACCTGGTTTTGTTGCTGATACCAAGCTAGCGCCTGAACTGGCCGAGCTTGGCGTAATCCTGCTGATGTTCGGCGTGGGGCTGCATTTTTCGTTGAAGGATTTGATGGCGGTAAAGTCTATCGCCATTCCTGGCGCGATTGCCCAGATAGCGGTGGCAACGCTGCTGGGCATGGCGCTTTCAGCGGTGATGGGCTGGTCGCTGATGGTAGGGATCGTGTTTGGTCTGTGTCTTTCAACCGCCAGCACCGTGGTACTACTGCGTGCGCTTGAAGAAAGGCAGCTCATTGACAGTCAGCGCGGGCAAATCGCCATTGGCTGGCTGATTGTCGAAGACCTGATGATGGTGCTGGCGCTGGTTCTCCTGCCAGCCATCGCAGGAATGCTGGAAAAAGAAGATGTCGGCTTTGCCTCGCTGGCCGTAGATATGGGCATTACCATTGGTAAGGTGGTGGCGTTTATCGCGATTATGATGCTGGTTGGTCGTCGCCTGGTGCCGTGGATTATGGCCCGCAGCGCGGCAACAGGTTCACGTGAACTGTTTACCCTGTCAGTCCTCGCCCTTGCATTAGGTATCGCATTTGGCGCAGTCGAGTTGTTCGATGTCTCCTTTGCGCTGGGGGCATTCTTCGCCGGCATGGTGCTGAACGAATCTGAACTGAGTCACCGTGCGGCGCATGACACTCTGCCGCTGCGCGATGCGTTCGCCGTACTGTTCTTCGTTTCCGTCGGCATGCTCTTTGATCCAATGATTCTGATTCAGCAGCCGCTGGCGGTACTGGGCACGCTGGCAATTATCATTTTTGGTAAATCCCTTGCCGCCTATTTCCTGGTGCGCCTGTTTGGACACTCCCAACGCACAGCACTCACCATTGCCACCAGCCTGGCGCAAATTGGTGAATTTGCCTTTATCCTGGCGGGTCTGGGCATGGCATTAAATCTGCTGCCGCAGGCCGGACAGAATCTGGTGCTGGCGGGGGCGATCCTGTCCATCATGCTTAATCCTGTGCTGTTCGCGGTGTTAGAAAAATATCTCGCCAAAACAGAAACGCTGGAAGAGCAGACGCTGGAAGAAGCTATTGAAGAAGAGAAACAAATTCCGGTGGATATCTGCAATCACGCCCTGCTGGTTGGCTATGGTCGTGTTGGTAGCCTGCTGGGTGAGAAATTGATGGCTGCGGGGATCCCGCTGGTGGTTATCGAAACCTCACGCACCCGAGTGGATGAACTGCGCGAGCGCGGGATCAGAGCGGTGCTGGGAAATGCTGCCAACGAAGAAATTATGAATCTGGCGCATCTGGATTGCGCACGCTGGCTGCTGCTGACCATTCCCAATGGCTATGAAGCGGGTGAAATTGTCGCTTCAGCACGCGAGAAGTGCCCGTCGATTGAGATTATCGCCCGCGCGCATTATGACGACGAGGTGGACTACATTACCGAACGCGGTGCTAATCAGGTCGTCATGGGTGAGCGAGAAATCGCCCGTACCATGCTGGAGCTGATTGAAACGCCGCCTGCAAGTGAGGTGGTCGTTACAGGCTGATGTCGTTGCCGGATGGCGCTATCGCTCATCCGGCATTTGCATGATTTAACGATCCCAGTACGACTCTTCGAGGCTATCTTCACGTTCCGGCAAACCGCGCGTCAGGCGCGGGGAATGCTGGTTCAGCACCTGATAACTCACGCGATTCGCATATTTACACACCTGGGCTAATGATGAATAGGTAAGCCAGGTGAACTTGTGCTTGCTGGAGTTAGGCACGTTGCTGCGGTGATAGCTGTTAGCGGTAATATCATGCAGCAATGCCGCCAGCGCACCGTCGCCAGCACCGTTGGTATTCATGATCTTTTCTGGCCCGCCCATATACGGCGCGATGTGCGAATACACACGCAGCGGATTGGTACAATCTTTATGGCGCATGGCGCGACTAAACTCGTACTGGTTGAATTCGGCAATGGCCCCAGGCAGCAGCGGATGCTGGGTTTTACGTTTGACTTCTTCTTCCGTAAAACCCGCCATGTACAGACCCGCCGGACCCGCTGTGCACAGCACCAAATCCACCCAATCCAGTGCCTTGTCGGACGCCAGCAGCGGATCGTTTTCGCCGGTCAGCGCTTCTGCCTCTTCTTCATTCATCGCCAGAATTGAGACATGTTCTTTCAGGAATGCCTGCCACCACTGCGGATTATCGGCAATGACAAATTTGGTGCCCAGCGTCAGTACCACCGGCACATTGTGTTTTTTAGCGAATTCAATCGCCTTCATGGTCGCTTCCGGCATTGGCTCGCCCGGCTCGCAGCGTACCAGATAGGACGTCAGCACCAGCGCGGACGCTCCGGCAATCACCGATTCAGGAATACTATCTGCCCGCAGCTTGTTCATATGCCCTGGGCTGATTGCAAAGGTACGCTCACCGGACTCGCCAATCAGCGTAAAGCAGCGACCAATCGGACCCTCTACGCCCTGCAGATAGTTCAGATCGGTACGACTGGAGGTATTGCATAAATAGCGGTACGCATAGCTGCCAATCTCAATATTGCTGCACATCACACCCAGCAGCACCGAGCGGTCATCCGCCAGCACGGAGTAGTTGTGCATCGTATTCCCGATAGTACCGCCCGCAAACTGATGGGTGATCAAATTTTCACGCACCAGTTCCTGGTAGAGCGCTTCAGCGACATCATCTGCAATCACCAGAGAGTGCCCGGCGCTTAATCCATAACGTTTTACAAAGTTATCATCAACTTTGGCTTCAATATCCACCAGCGTCTGATCAATACCCACCACCCAGGCTGCGCTGGTTTCATTTTCTGGCTGGATTTGTTGCAGCAACGGATCGCGCGCGCTGACGGGAAAATAGTGTTTGGATTTACGTTTACCGGGAAATTTCATGGTCGATTTTATGGGTGGTTAGCAGAGCGATGCATGGTAGCACATTCCCCGCTGCGCATGCGATGCGGCGCTGAGTTTCAATATCGGACGGTGAGATCGCAGTTTATCTGGGATGAATTTCTACAATAACTCACCTTCACAAGGAGCGCTGTATGAAGCCAGAAAACAAGATCCCCGTACTCGACAACATTTCGGATGAAATGAAAAGTGTGGTGAATTTTCATCGTGAAGATTTGCCGCCGTGGCCCGCTGCCGATGATTTCGTAGCCCAGCGTAAACACTACATTCATGAGCGGCAGCTGTGGAATGCCGATGCCCCACAGATGAATACCCGAGAATGCGTGATTTCTACCGTATGCGGCCCCGTTGCCACACGAATTTACGCGCCACAGTCCCAAAGCCAGGCGACGCTATATTACCTGCATGGCGGCGGTTTTATTCTCGGTAATCTGGATACTCACGATCGCATTATGCGCTTACTGGCGCGCTATACGCAGTGCACGATAATTGGCATCGACTATTCGCTTGCACCAGAGGCCCGCTACCCGCAAGCCATCGAAGAGATTGTCGCCGTCTGTCAGTACTTTCATCAGCACGCTGACGATTATTCCCTTAATGTGAATCATATTGGTTTTGCGGGCGATTCCGCCGGAGCCATGCTGGCGCTTGCCAGCGCGTTGTGGCTGCGGGATAAACACATTGCCTGCGGCAAGGTGGCTGGCGTGCTGTTGTGGTATGGGCTTTACGGCCTGCAGGATTCACTGAGCCGTCGGCTAATGGGCGGAACCTGGGATGGTTTAACCCGCGAGGATCTGCAGATGTATGAAAACGCGTACCTGCGTAGCGCCGACGATCGCGAATCACCGTACTATTGCCTGTTTAATAACGATCTGACGCGCGACGTGCCGCCGTGTTTTATCGCCGGTGCGGAGTTTGATCCGTTGATTGACGACAGCCGCTTATTATTCCAGACGCTACAGGCGCATCAGCAGCCCTGCCAGTACAAAATGTACCCCGGTACGTTGCACGCCTTCCTGCACTATTCGCGGATGATGAAAACCGCCGACGATGCGTTGCGGGAAGGCGCGCATTACTTCAGAGCGCAGCTTTAACGGTAGGCTGCGGTCAGTTTAACCATCATTTCGATATGTTCCGGCGTGGCATTCAGCGCCGGAATATATTCATATTGCTTACCGCCAGCCTCAAGGAAAATCTCGCGGTTTTGTACCGCTATCTCTTCCAGCGTTTCGAGGCAATCTGCCGCGAAGCCCGGACACATGACCTGGATATGTCGGGTCCCTTTCTCCGCCAGCATTTTTAACGTTTCATCGGTATATGGCGTCAACCACGGTTCGCGGCCAAAGCGAGACTGGAAGGTCATCATCACTTTTTCCGGCGGCAAGCCAAGTGCTGAAACCAGCTCACGAGTCGTATCGCGACAGCGCTGCGGGTAGTCATCGCCTTCATCGGCGTAGCGCTGCGGAATGCCGTGGTAGGAAAGCAGCAGCAAATCGGGTTCACCATGTTGAGCAAATGAATCACGGGCGCTCTTGGCCAGCGCATCAATGTAGCTGCTGTCATCGGCGTAATCACGAATAAATGAGATGCCAGGAATACTGCGTTTCCGCGCTAAGATTCGCGCCAGTTCGTCCCAGACTGCCGCCACGGTAGAACAGGAATATTGCGGGTACAGCGGTAACACCACCATGTGTTCAACCCCGCTTGCGAGTAGTTCATCGACCGCGCTTTCAAGCGACGGTGAACCGTAGCTCATCCCCAGCGCGACAGGCGTATTTGGCAGACGTTGTGCCAGCGCCTGCTGTTGCGCCTTGCTGTAGACCATCAGCGGGGAACCGTCTTCCATCCAGATTGACTGATACAGCTTTGCCACGCGTGGCGCACGCAGCGGCAAAATCACACCACGCAGAAGCGGCCACCACAGCGCAGGTGACGTATCGACTACGCGTTGATCGCTTAAAAACTGGCGCAGGTAGCGCTTAACGGCTTCGGGGGTTGGGGCATCGGGAGTACCGAGGTTTGCCAGCAGGATACCGGTTTTCGTCTGACGCATTACCGCCTCTTATCGATTCAAATTATTGATAATTGTAGCGGAAAAGCGGTAAAGAAGAACTAATTGCTGTGAAAGGTAAGATGAGAATTTGCCTGATGGCGCTGCGCTTATCAGGCCTACATAAAATCGTAGGCCGGATAAGGTGTTTACACCGCCATCCGGCATTGACTGCGCTAAAACTTAACCGAGGATTTTTTCCAGCGCTGCGCGAACGTCAGCCACAGCCTGGGTGCCGTCAACTTTCGCGTATTTGGTGTTACCCGCCTGCGCTTCTTTAGAGTAGTAGCCGATCAGCGGAGCGGTCATCTGATGGTATTCCACCAGGCGCTTACGGACGGTCTCTTCCTGATCGTCTTTACGGGTGGTCAGCTCTTCGCCGGTCACGTCGTCTTTGCCTTCAACCTTAGGCGGATTGAATTTGATGTGGTAAACGCGGCCAGAAGCGGCGTGTACGCGACGACCCACGATACGGTCAACGATCAGCTCGTCCGGAACGTCGAATTCCAGAACGTAGTCCACGTTGATGCCTGCTTCTTTCATGGCATCAGCCTGCGGAATAGTACGCGGGAAGCCATCAAGCAGGAAACCCTTACGGCAGTCTTCCTGAGCAATACGCTCTTTTACCAGCGCGATCACCAGCTCATCAGTCACCAGCTTACCGGCGTCCATGATGTCTTTCGCTTGTTTGCCCAGCTCGGAGCCAGATTTCACGGCAGCACGCAGCATATCACCGGTGGAGATTTGCGGAATACCATACTTCTCCATGATGAACTGAGCCTGAGTTCCTTTACCCGCGCCCGGAGCGCCAAGCAGAATGATACGCATTACGAAAATCCCCTTAAAGGTTGTCGATATTTTTTAAAAAGCGCTAAACGATACCACCATCACGCAATTGGCTCAAGGAAGACACCCGACGCTGAAACGGTTAACGGTGGGAAAATTAAAAATGAGGAGAGAAAATGCCGGATCGCGGTGCAAACACCGTATCCGGCCAGGGATCGACGAGATGTTGTAAGCCGGACACGCGTTAGCGCCATCCGGCATTACATTACGGCTATCAGGACACCAGCAACTGGTTCATACGACGAATGAACTGGTTCGGATCTTCCAGCGTGCCGCGTTCAGCAAACAGCGCCTGATCCAGCAGCAGTTCAACCCACTCTTTGAACTGCGCTTCGTCCTCGGTATCCGCCGTGCGTTTGACCAGCACGTGGTCCGGGTTGAGTTCAAAGATATATTTCACTTCCGGTACGGTCTGGCCCGCAGCGGCGAACAGTTTCGCCATCTGGGTGCTCATTTCGTCCGCATCGGTGGTAACGATGGCCGGCGTGTCGGTCAGACGGTGAGTCAGACGCACTTCTTTTACGCGATCGCCCAGCAGGGTTTTCACGCGCTCAACGAACGGCGTCAGCGCTTTTTCCGCTTCTTTTGCCGATTCGTCGACGTCATCCGCCAGTTTGTCGATGGACTCGTCTGCTTTGGCTACGGACTGGAATGCCTTACCGTCGAACTCGGTCAGGTAGTTCATCATCCACTCATCGATACGGTCAGAAAGCAGCAGCACTTCGATGCCTTTCTTACGCAACAGTTCCAGGTGCGGGCTGCTCTTCGCCGCCGCATAGCTGTCTGCGGTGATGTAGTAGATTTTCTCCTGCCCTTCTTTCATACGCGACACGTAGTCTTCCAGCGACACGGTTTGTGCAGAGGAGTCAGTGTGCGTGGACGCGAAGCGCATCAGCTTAGCGATCGTTTCCTGGTTAGCGTTGTCTTCCGCCGGGCCTTCTTTCAGCACCAGGCCAAACTGTTTCCAGAAGGTCTGGTATTTTTCCGCGTCGTCTTTCGCCAGTTTTTCCAGCATCTGCAGTACGCGTTTGGTCAGGGCGCTACGCAGGTTACGGGTGACGGTGCTGTCCTGCAGGATCTCACGAGAAACGTTCAGCGGCAGATCGTTAGAATCTATCAGGCCGCGCACAAAGCGCAGGTAGTTCGGCATGAACTGCTCGGCGTCGTCCATAATGAACACGCGCTGAACGTACAGCTTCAGACCATGCTTGTGATCGCGGTTCCACATATCCCACGGAGCCTGCGACGGGATGTACAGCAGGCTGGTGTACTCTTGCTTACCTTCCACACGGTTATGACTCCAGGTCAGCGGATCAGTAAAGTCGTGCGCGATATGTTTGTAGAATTCGTTGTACTCGTCGTCTTTGATTTCCGACTTGTTACGGGTCCACAGCGCCTGCGCCTTGTTGATCTTTTCCCAGGAAACCACGGTCTCGCCGTCTTTCTCTTCGGATTTTTCGATCTCTACCGGCAGCGCGATATGGTCGGAATATTTGCTGATGATGGAACGTACGCGCCAGTCATCAAGGAACTCGTCTTCGCCTTCGCGCAGATGCAGCGTGATTTCGGTGCCGCGATCGTCTTTGGTGATGTCGGCAACGGTATACTCACCTTCACCCGCAGATTCCCAAAACACGCCGTTTTCCGGTTTATCACCCGCTGCGCGGGTACGCACGGTGACTTTATCCGCCACGATGAACGCAGAGTAGAAGCCCACCCCGAACTGGCCGATCAACTGGCTGTCTTTCGCCTGATCGGAGCCCATGGATTCAAGGAAAGATTTAGTACCAGATTTCGCAATGGTCCCCAGATGATCGATAACGTCATCACGGTTCATCCCCACGCCGTTATCGGCAATGGTCAACGTACGCTTATCTTTATCGAAGGAAACACGCACACGCAGCTCACCGTCACCTTCATACAGGTCCGGGTTAGACAGTGCGCGAAAACGCAGCTTGTCTGCCGCATCCGAGGCGTTAGAGATAAGCTCACGCAGGAAGATTTCTTTATTGGAATACAGAGAATGGATCATCAGGTGCAGAAGCTGTTTTACTTCTGACTGAAAACCACGAGTTTCTTGTCCTTTCATGTAGGTCTACCTCAACAATGCCATTTTCAATGGTAAAAACACGTTGAGGGTGAAATGGGGACAAGCGGGCAGGATTTCAAGCGGAAGCCACCGTCGCGGCCTCCGTTTGTTCAGAATTTAATCTTGTGTCGTCCTGCAAGAGAGTGCGACAGCGTGGTGCCATCGACCATTTCCAGCTCGCCACCTACCGGAACGCCATGGGCGATACGGCTGGCTTCAACGCCATATTGCATGCAAAGCTCAGCAATATAGTTAGCGGTCGCCTCTCCTTCGACCGTGGGATTGGTCGCCAGGATCAGTTCGTTGATTTGCTCAGACGCCAGCCGCTGCTCAAGACGATCCAGCCCGATATCATCAGGGCCAATACCGTCCAGCGGCGACAGATGTCCCATCAGCACGAAGTAACGTCCGGAAAATTGCCCGGTTTGCTCAATGGCGTAGATGTCCGCCGGACTCTCCACCACGCAAATCTGACCGTTTTCCTGGCGACGCGGGTTCGAGCAGATGTTGCAGACGTCCTGTTCTGTGAATGTGCGGCAATCGGCGCAGTGGCCGATTTCCGACATCGCCTTCGTTAACGCCTGCGCCAGACGCATCCCGCCGCTGCGATCGCGCTGAAGCAGCGTGAACGCCATGCGCTGCGCAGACTTCGGGCCAACGCCCGGTAGACAGCGCAGCGCTTCCATAAGCTGAGTTAACAGCGGGCTGGTTTGCATCAGAACGGCATCTTAAAGCCAGGCGGCAGCTGCATTCCGGAGGACACAGAGGCCATCTTCTCTTTCTGCGTTTCTTCAATACGGCGCGCAGCGTCGTTGAATGCCGCAGCAACCAGGTCTTCCAGCATCTCTTTGTCGTCTTCCAGCAGGCTTGGATCGATCTCCACACGACGGCAGTTATGCGCACCGTTGATGGTCACTTTTACCAGACCCGCGCCAGATTCGCCGGTCACTTCCAGCTTGGCGACTTCTTCCTGCATCTGCTGCATTTTTTCTTGCATCTGCTGGGCCTGTTTCATCAGGTTACCCAGACCGCCTTTACCAAACATAGGCTTCTCTCTCAATCACGTTAAGGGATGACGACCGTCAAACCGTCATGGCTGACGATCAAATGGGGCGAATACTCTCTTCGTCCAGGTCCGCATCGAAAAAACGACGCAGCGTCTGAATGTTATTATCCGCAATAATCGACTCACGCGCCTGCGCGAGTTTCTCTTCATAAATGGCCTGACGCCACTCCAGCGGCGTGCGCACCGCAGGATTATCATCTTCAACGATGGTCAATTCAACCGTTGACCCCGTTAAGGAACTCAATGCTTCGGCCAGTTTTTGCTGCGCGCCGCTGGAATTAAGGTGTCGCTGCGTGGAACGCAGGTGCAGGCAAACCACGTTGCCATTCTCTTCTTTCCAGGCATTAAGCGCCACCTGCTCCACCAGTTTAGGCAGCGAGAGCTGGCTCACCTGTGCGGCCCACGGGTCGCGTTCGATGGCCTCAGCCGCCAGCTTTGCCGCCAGTTCTGGCGTTTTTTCATGTTCAAGCGCTTTTTTCAGCGCTTTCGGCGTAGCGACGACTTCTTTGACTTCTGCAACAGGATTGGTCGCTTTCCAGCGATACGCTTCTTTCTTCGCTGGCGCTTTTTCCAGCGCAGAGACCGCTGGGCGCGCCTGAACACGTTCCGACACCGAAGCCAGTCTTTCCAGCGCAGCATTATTCACCGGCCGCGCGCGGGAAGCGGCTGCCGGTTCACTCTTTTTTGGTTTGGTTGCTCCCTGAGCGCGTTGCAGTTGGCTGCGTGCCGCCAGCACCTTGCTGGTGGCATCGGAGAGCGGCACATTCTGTTGCTGTTGTGCTGCCGCAGGCTGCTGCTGCGGCACCTGCGTCGGGTGCATCACCGCAGTGGGTGCGACCGGGGCAAAAGACTGTCGCGGGGCTTCAGGTTCCGGGAGCGGCATCCGCGGATGAAAGGCCAGCGCACGTAGCAGCGTCATTTCAACGCCCATTCGCCTGTCCGGCGCATACGGCAGTTCTTTGCGCCCGATTAACAGGGTCTGGTAGTAAAGCTGCACATCGGTTGGCGGGAGGATTCGCGCCAGTTCGCGCATACGCTGTTCAATGGCGGCCATATCACTGCCGAGCGCGGCAGGTGAAAGCTGAACCATGGCAATCCGATGCAGCAGAGCCGACATCTCCACCAGTAGCGCTTCCCATTCAATACCGCGCGCGGCGGCATCGTTCACCAGCGTCATAACACGTTCGCCGTCCGCAGCCACAACCGCTTCAACCAGCGAGAGCGCCTGGTCGTCGTCCAGCGTGCCGAGCATGGTGCTGACCGCGTCGGTCGAGACCTGACCATCGCCGCTGGCGATCGCTTGATCGGTCAGGCTCAGCGCATCGCGCAGGCTGCCGTCTGCGGCGCGAGCCAGCAGTTGCAGCGCACGTGGCTCATGGGCGATATGCTCTTCTTTGAGGATATGCTCAAGCTGATGGCGAATCTGTTCGACATCCAACGCTTTAAGATGAAATTGCAGACAGCGCGACAGGATAGTCACCGGCAGCTTCTGCGGATCGGTAGTCGCCAGCAGGAACTTAACGTGCGCGGGCGGCTCTTCGAGCGTTTTCAGCAAGGCGTTAAAACTGTGGCGCGACAGCATGTGCACTTCGTCGATCAAATAGACCTTAAAACGACCGCGCGCTGGCGCGTACTGGACGTTATCCAGCAGGTCACGGGTGTCTTCGACTTTGGTGCGTGAGGCGGCGTCGATTTCAATCAGATCGACAAAGCGCCCCTGCTCGATTTCACGGCAGTTATCGCACACGCCGCACGGCGTAGCGGTGATGCCGGTTTCACAGTTTAATCCCTTCGCCAGCAAGCGGGCGATAGACGTTTTCCCGACGCCACGGGTGCCGGAAAACAAATAAGCATGATGAATACGCCCTAACGACAAGCCGTTCGCCAGTGCCGTCAGCACATGTTCCTGGCCGACGACGTCAGCAAAGGTTTGTGGGCGCCATTTTCGGGCTAAGACCTGATAACTCATTGGCAGGCTCTGAAAGGCTGGAGGGTGGATTCACAGGGGGATAATGCTAACACAACCTCGCAGCGACGGCGAGGTTGTGTGTCCCGGTATTCGTCAGCCGAGATAAGATAGCCCGAAATTAGTGGCCCGGGAATGGCACCAGGCTATAACAGGTCAGCCCCTGCTTTTCCAGACGCTGTTCGCCGCCCAGATCAAACAGGTTAATGATAAATGCAGCATCGGTCACTTCGCCACCCAGACGGCGGATCAGTTTCACAGTCGCTTCAATTGTGCCACCGGTTGCCAACAGGTCGTCCACAACCAGGACTTTATCGCCAGGTTTGATGGCATCAACGTGGATTTCCAGTTGATCGGTGCCGTATTCCAGCTCATAGCTCTCAGCAATAACGTCACGCGGAAGCTTACGGGGTTTACGTACCGGAACAAAACCAACGCCCAGACCCAACGCTACCGGCGCGCCAAACAGGAAGCCACGCGCTTCGGTACCAACCACTTTAGTGATACCCGCATTTTTGTAGCGTTCAACCAGCAATTCAATACTGAGGGCGTAGGCTTTCGGGTCTTCCAGTAAACTGGTGACATCACGAAAAAGAATGCCCGGTTTTGGGTAGTCGTGGATGCTTTTGATGCTATTTTTGAGAAACTCAAGCTGCTGTGCAGTCGCGGTCATAAGTTTGTGCCTGATTAATACAGTATTACTTCACGGCGCACTATACACTTCATCCTCGACGTATCTTGAATGATTTTGTGTCTATATAAGAGCAAAGGTTACACTTGCTTAACCTTTGACCACCTGCGCCTGTGCTCGAAAACGGTCGAATTTACTGGCTGTGAGGGACAATTGCAACAGCGTTTATTGCGCTTTACTGCTTTTGTTGTTTTTCATCAATCACCGGGATCCGCCACATAAAAATCAGTAAACAGGCGAGAATAACCAGCAGCAGGCCGCGGACCCACATCATATTGACCAGCCACAGTGAAATACTAAACGTTACCAGGATCAACAAAATAGCGCGCGGCTTTGCGCCCGGCGGCATCGCGCGGTGTTTTTGCCAGTGGCGCAGATACCCGCCGAACCACGAACGGTACAGTAACCAGTCGTGAAAACGCGGCGACGAGCGAGCAAAACACCAGGCGGCCAGCAGGATAAACGGCGTAGTCGGCAACAGAGGCAATACGACGCCCAGCGTTCCTAACACTACCGCTATCCAGCCTATGATGATTAGAATAATGCGTTGCATAATATGAATACTTAACACAGAGAATCGCTACTTTATCATAACAGTTCTCATTTTCATCGGAGTGTTGTCGTGAAAACCGTCATGCTGCTTCAGACGCTCGAAAACCAGCTTAACCGCTTGCGGCAGCATTGTGCCCCACTGGCACACCATGCCACGCTTAGCGCCCGCTTTGACAGGCACCTGTTTCACACCCGCAGCACGTTGCTACAAGCCTGTCTGGATGAAGCTGATGATAATCTCACTGCTCTACGTCGCGCAGTTGAGCAGCAACAACTACCACAAATTACCTGGCTTGCGGAACACCTTGCCTCACAGTTAGAGGCGATTTCACGTGAAACCGCCAGTTGGTCGCTCCGGGAGTGGGACAGCACATCTCCTGGTATGGCGCGCTGGCAACGCAAACGCGTTCAACACCAGGAGTTTGAGCGCCGCCTGGTTGAAATGACACGTGAACGTAAAGAACGCCTGGCTCAGGCTACGGGGTTTGAAGAACAGCAAAAGCTGCATCGTGAAGTAGAGGCATTCGAAGCACGACTGGCACGCTGTCGTCATGCACTGGCAAGAATAGAAAACGTGCTGGCGCGTTTAACCCGCTAATACCCGGAGAATTTATGTCATTAGAGAACGCCCCAGATGAAGTCAAACTGGCCGTCGATTTGATTGTCCTGCTTGAAGAGAATCAGATGGAGCCTGAAACTGTTCTGAAAGCACTGGAGATTGTGAAGAAGGATTACGAAAAGAAACAGCTCTCTTTATCTAAAAAAGAGCTGTAACTGAAAACCTGATGGCGTTGCACTTATCAGGCCTACGAATGAATCGAAGCTCGCAGGCCTGATGATTTTTTCTATTAACCTACCGAAGGCGTCGGATCATCACCTTTAATGATGTCACGCTTAACCTCGGTCACGGTGTCACCTTTCGCGTTATGCAGGTGAACTTCGAGCTGGTTAAAGGCGATATTAATGTCGTTTTCACGGCACAAACGATCAACCGCCCGGTTAAGTTCATCAACCGTGTGGCTACGATCGCGTAATTCACGCACGTATAAACGCAGCTCATGATCCAGCGTGCTGGCACCGAAGGCGGTAAAGAACACTGCAGGCTCCGGATCGTGCATCACTTTCGGATGTTCTGTCGCCGCCTGTAACAGCACCTTCTTCACTTTGTCCAGATCCGAACCATAGGCCACGCCAATGCGGATCACCAGACGCGTGGTGGTATCGGAGAGCGACCAGTTGATCAAACGCTCCGTCACAAATGCTTTGTTCGGGATGATCACCTCTTTGCGATCGAAGTCAGTGATGGTAGTGGCACGGATACGGATCTTGCTGACCGTTCCTGAGAACGTACCGATGGTGACGGTATCGCCGATGCGTACCGGGCGTTCAAACAGAATAATCAGACCGGAAACAAAGTTACCGAAAATTTCCTGCAAGCCGAAACCAAGACCAACCGAGAGAGCAGCGGCCAGCCACTGTAGCTTATCCCACGAGACGCCGAGCGATCCAAAGACCGTCATCGCCCCAATGGCGATGATGGCGTAATTAAGGATCGTGGTGATCGCATAGGAAGCCCCCTGGCGCATCTTCAGTCGCGAGAGCACCAGCACTTCCAGCAGACCGGGTAAGTTGCGGATCAGCGCCCACGCGACCATTGACGCAATGATCGCAAACAACAGGCTGCCCATGGTGACGTCTTTCACCACTGCTGCCCCCGCTTCAGTGACGTTGTAATGCCAAAGCGTAATGCTGTCGAGATAGCTGAACACAGTGATTAAATCAGACCAAATGGCCCAGAACAGAACACCAAACAGGGCAACCATCACCAGCATGGTTATACGCAGCGTTTGCTGGTTAACCTGTTCCAGTGCAATAGTCGGTTCTTCCTGTGGCTCTGCGCCTTCGGCACCTTCTTTAACCAGATTCTGACGACGCGCTAACGCGCGACGCCAGGCAATACGGCGTGCCGCTACGCTCAACCCTCGCAGCACCGTCTGGTATAGCAGATTCCAGAGGATAACCAGATAGACCGTTTCAATCCAGCGGCCCGCCAGGCGCAGCGTGGTGTAGAAATACCCTGTTGCCGTCAGCACCATTAATGCAATCGGAATAATAGACAGCACGGTAATGGTGACCAGACGCAGACCATGCGACTCTTTGTCACGCCAGCTTTCGCGGCACATTGGCCATACCAGGAAGGCGATCAGCAGCAGGTTGAGGAAAATGACCACCTGACCAAGCACATCGTCCATCAGATTAAGCGGCGACAGCTCAGCAATGACCGACCAGAAGTTAAGCGGCAACAACGCAAGGCTAATACGCACAATCTGACGACGCCAGTGGCTGGTCTGCTTCGCTGGCATGCCAAAATGACGTATCGCCACGCCATCTTTTTCCAGCACCTTCCAGCACAGACCAAACACCAGCCAGAAGATGGTCATCTTCTTACTGAACGCCCACAGCAGGTCACTAATATTCAGCTGCATAGTCAACAGAATCAGACCCACCGCGAGGATAATCAGACACGCTGGCAAGGCTCTGATGAGATCGATCAGAATGGCTTTTGGCGTATTAAGCTGACTGTCATTACGCAGGTTACCCACCGCGGCGGCTAATTTTGCCTGATAATCCTTCAGCCACTTCAAACGCCAGCGGATTAACCCGGCGATAAGCAGCAGCGGCAGCCCTGCCAGGAACGCAATAAATACGGCGGGCCAGGCTTTTTCCCAGTTCACCGTGATTTTCATCGACTTAAACTGGTCTTTTAGGGTTTGCGGGAAGGCTTTGATCCAGTCCCAGTCCATCGGACGGTTACTGTTAACCCAGAAGATTTGCTGCGTGAGGATCCCTTTCAGGTTTTTCGACACGCTCATTAACTGCTGCTGGTTGATTTGCAGATTAATCGCCATCATCAACTGGTTGCCCAGCTGCTTATTTAGCTGATCCAACAGTTCACGACGCATATCCACGACCTGCAGCAGGGCATCATGGACTTCAGGGTTAACGTCGTTGCTATGGCCTTCTTCCAGTTTGGCGACAAACGCATCATTCTGGAACAACTTATCGCGCTGCTGGTTGACCTCGAACTGCTCCAGACGCAAATCGGCGATCCGATTGGTCATATCGGCAAGCTCATCCGCCGACGGCAGCGTTTGTTGTTGCTGATATAAAATGCGCGACAGCAACAGACTGCCTTTCAGGACGGCGATCTGCTCTTTAATGTTGCGTTCAGATTGCAGCGCACGGTCAAGCCAGTTTTTGACCTTGATATTCTGCTGCATCAGGCTGTTGCCGTTTTCAGTCGCGGCAATCAGGCGCTGGCTGAGCTGATGGTTAACCTCAAGCTCCTGCTTCACTAACGGATTGGACTGAATACGCTCGGCTTCGTCCGGCTTTACCGCTTCCTGTGCCGTCTTTTCGGTTAACGTCAGTCGCTTACTGTTCACCGCCTCTTGCAGGAGCTGGAGCTGGTGTTCAAGACGGTTACTGTTTGCTGTCACATAATCGCGTTGTTTTTGCAGGGTATCCTGCAAAACGGTATTACCTTCGAGGCTCTTACGCTGCTGGTCGATCTGCGCATTCAGCAACGCTTGCTGCGCCTGCAGCAGAACCTGCTGGCTGGGGCGTAAAGCCGTGTCTCCCACACTGGTGCCATCGAGTCGATTGCGGATTTGTTGCATCTGTTGCGACGCGGCGTACATCGCATTTTGTACGCGCTCTGGCTGTGTCTGCAGCGATACCAGTTGGCTGTTGTAAGCGGCCAGATCGTTTTGCGAGCTTTGCAGGTCATCCAGGACCTGCGACACGCGCGACTCAAGCTGTCGTAAGGAGAGCGTACTCAGCGTTTTTCGCGTTTCATCGTCATTATCGACATCGCTGAGCGAATTTAGCGCATCCGTCGCCTGACGCATTTTCTCCGGCGCCTGGGCAACTTTTTGCCGAAGCTGTACGGTTTCATCCTTCACACGATCGATTTTATCCAGTGTGGCAATGGTATCGATGAGATCCTGTTGAACCAGCTTATCCTGTGCGGAGAGATCTTTTTGTTTATTCAGCGTGTCTAACTGGCTCTGAATATCCGCTTTCGTCGGCAGTTCACCACTCTGTTGCGCCCGTGCAAATGCAGATGACTGGCAGGATAGCAAAAGAATGAAGAAAAGAATGGCAATAGCAATAAGATGCTGGGAACGTTGATAGAGCTGCAACATAGTCATGAGAATGAACGTTTCTGAACCGGAAAGTGACCGAAAATAGTCAAGCGGCAAGAATATCACGGCTGTGACCGGCAGAATAGCAGAAGGCAAAATGACCAGGAGAATTCCTGGTACAGAACGGGCAAGTTAGCTTGTCTCTCCTGCCTGCAGGCGCAAGGTGGGACAAAGCAGGCACATCTCCAACAACACCGCCACGTAGTTACGAGCCTCATTCTTCAGATCAAAAGATTCGGGAGCAAATAACCAGTTCTCCATGATCCCAGAAATATAGCTGCGCATTAACACCGCTACACGACGTGTGTTCAGGTTTTCAGGCAACATGTTGACATCCATGCAGTGGCGCAACGTTTTTTCTATACGGTCATAGTTCTCCAGGCACAAGCTGCGTTCGACCAACTGAACTGTTGCTATTTCCCCGACAAATTCGCATTTGTGGAATATAATCTCCATCAATAAACGTCGGCGTTCTTCTGTCACGGTAGTTTCAAGAACGTAAATTAAAATTTCTCTTAATACTGATAGTGGATCGTCAGGGAATTTTGCCTGATACTCAGTCTCTAACTCATCAATGTTAGGTTTTGCTAGCTCCCAGATTTCACTGAATAAATCCGATTTGTTTTTGAAATGCCAATAGATCGCGCCGCGCGTGACACCCGCGGCGGCTGCGATCTCCGCAAGCGAGGTGGATGATACCCCTCGTTGCGAAAACAAACGCAGAGCGACATCGAGAATGTGCTGTCGAGTTTCCTGTGCTTGTTGTTTGGTTTTTCGTGCCATAGGTCAGTGAATTTACAGGCGTTAGATTTACATACATTTGTGAATGTATGTACCATAGCACGACGATAATATAAACGCAGCAATGGGTTTATGGGCTTTCAGCCATTGATCAATTTGAAATCGGACACTCGAGGTTTACATATGAACAAAAACAGAGGGTTAACGCCTCTGGCAGTCGTTCTGATGCTCTCAGGCAGCTTAGCGCTAACAGGATGTGACGACAAACAGGCCCAACAAGGGGGCCAGCAGATGCCAGAGGTTGGAGTTGTTACGCTCAAAACTGAACCTCTACAGATAACAACCGAACTCCCGGGTCGCACCAGTGCGTATCGCATTGCTGAAGTTCGTCCTCAGGTTAGCGGTATTATCCTGAAGCGTAATTTCACGGAAGGTGGTGACATCGAAGCGGGTGTATCTCTCTATCAGATTGATCCTGCTACTTACCAGGCCGCTTATGAAAGCGCAAAAGGCGATCTGGCAAAAGCGCAAGCCGCAGCAAATATCGCTCAACTGACGGTCAAACGTTATCAGAAACTGTTGGGTACTAAGTACATCAGTCAACAGGATTACGATAGTGCGCTGGCAGACGCACAGCAGGCGAACGCCGCCGTTGTCGCCGCGAAAGCCGCGGTAGAAACGGCACGCATCAATCTGGCTTATACCAAAGTGACGTCGCCGATTAGTGGCCGCATTGGTAAATCATCCGTTACTGAAGGCGCTCTGGTGCAAAACGGTCAGGCAACCGCACTGGCAACCGTTCAGCAGTTGGATCCCATCTATGTTGACGTGACGCAATCAAGCAACGATTTCCTGCGCCTGAAACAAGAGTTGGCCAACGGCACGCTGAAGCAAGAAAACGGTAAAGCGAAAGTCGAACTGGTGACCAATGACGGCATTAAATTCCCGCAGTCCGGTACGCTGGAATTTTCTGATGTCACGGTAGATCAAACCACCGGGTCGATTACGTTACGCGCAATCTTCCCTAACCCGGATCACACCTTACTGCCGGGTATGTTCGTCCGTGCTCGTTTGGAAGAAGGGACTAACCCAACTGCATTACTGGTTCCACAGCAAGGCGTTACCCGCACACCGCGTGGCGATGCCAGTGCATTGGTTATCGGTGCAGACAACAAAGTTGAAACCCGTCAAATTGTTGCCGCACAAGCGATTGGCGACAAATGGTTAGTCACTGATGGACTTAAACCGGGCGACCGCGTGATTGTCACTGGGCTGCAAAAAGTACGTCCTGGCGCGCAGGTAAAAGCGCAGGAAATCACCGCTGATAACAACCAGCAAGCTGCAAGCGGTAGCCAGCCTGAACAGTCCAAGTCTTAACTTAAACAGGAGCCGTTAAGACATGCCTAATTTCTTTATCGATCGCCCAATATTTGCGTGGGTGATCGCCATTATCATCATGTTGGCAGGGGGGCTCGCGATCCTCAAATTGCCGGTAGCGCAATATCCGACTATTGCACCGCCAGCAGTGACGATCTCCGCGACCTACCCTGGCGCTGATGCCAAAACAGTACAGGATACTGTTACGCAGGTTATCGAACAGAATATGAACGGTATCGATAACCTGATGTACATGTCCTCAAACAGTGACTCCACGGGTACCGTGCAGATCACGCTCACCTTTCAGTCTGGTACTGATGCGGATATCGCGCAGGTACAGGTGCAGAACAAACTGCAGCTGGCAATGCCGCTTCTGCCGCAGGAAGTACAACAACAGGGTGTGAGCGTTGAGAAATCATCCAGTAGCTTCCTGATGGTTGTCGGCGTTATCAACACCAACGGCACCATGACGCAGGAGGATATTTCCGACTACGTTGGCGCCAACATGAAGGACGCCATCAGCCGTACTTCAGGTGTGGGTGATGTTCAGCTGTTCGGTTCCCAGTACGCGATGCGTATCTGGATGGATCCGAACAAACTGAATAACTTCCAGCTGACGCCGGTTGATGTGATCAGCGCCATCAAAGCGCAGAACGCCCAGGTTGCAGCCGGTCAGTTAGGCGGTACACCGCCGGTGAAAGGCCAGCAGCTTAATGCTTCGATCATCGCGCAAACCCGTCTGACCTCCGCCGATGAGTTCGGTAAAATTCTGCTGAAAGTGAATCAGGACGGTTCCCAGGTGCGTCTGCGTGACGTAGCGAAAGTGGAACTGGGTGGCGAGAACTACGACATCATTGCGAAGTTCAACGGTAAGCCGGCATCCGGTCTGGGTATCAAGCTGGCGACAGGCGCTAACGCCCTGGACACCGCAAACGCTATCCGCGATGAACTGAAGAAGATGGAGCCGTTCTTCCCGTCAGGTCTGAAGATTGTTTACCCGTATGACACCACGCCGTTCGTGAAAATCTCTATTCACGAAGTAGTGAAAACGCTGGCGGAAGCCATCATCCTCGTGTTCCTGGTAATGTATCTGTTCCTGCAGAACTTCCGCGCGACGCTAATTCCGACTATCGCCGTGCCGGTGGTGCTATTGGGTACGTTTGCCGTCCTTGCGATTTTCGGCTTCTCGATAAACACGCTGACGATGTTCGGGATGGTGCTCGCCATCGGCCTGTTGGTGGATGACGCCATCGTTGTGGTCGAGAACGTTGAACGTGTAATGGCCGAGGAAGGACTGCCGCCGAAGGAAGCAACGCGTAAATCCATGGGCCAGATTCAGGGCGCACTGGTTGGTATCGCCATGGTGCTGTCCGCGGTATTTATTCCGATGGCCTTCTTCGGGGGGTCTACCGGTGCGATTTACCGTCAGTTCTCCATCACCATTGTTTCGGCGATGGCGTTATCAGTCCTGGTGGCATTGATTCTGACTCCTGCCCTGTGTGCGACCATGCTCAAACCGGTTGCTAAAGGCGATCACGGAGAAGGCAAAAAAGGTTTCTTCGGCTGGTTTAACCGCATGTTCGATAAGAGCACGCACCATTACACCGACAGCGTAGGCGGTATTCTACGTAGTACCGGTCGTTATCTGGCGCTGTATCTGATCATCGTCGTGGGCATGGCCTATCTGTTCGTTCGTCTGCCAAGCTCGTTCCTGCCGGATGAAGACCAGGGGGTATTCCTGTCAATGGCTCAGCTACCAGCGGGTGCAACGCAAGAGCGTACCCAGAAGGTGCTGGACGAAATGACGGATTACTATCTGACCAAAGAAAAAGCGAACGTTGAATCGGTGTTTGCCGTTAACGGCTTCGGTTTTGCAGGACGTGGTCAGAACACAGGTATCGCGTTCGTGTCTCTGAAAGACTGGAGTGAACGCCCAGGCGAAGAGAACAAGGTTGAGGCAATTACTCAACGTGCGATGGGCGCGTTCTCGCAAATAAAAGACGCGATGGTCTTTGCCTTTAACCTGCCAGCCATTGTGGAGTTAGGGACCGCGACCGGTTTCGACTTCCAGTTGATTGACCAGGCAGGTTTAGGCCATGAGAAGCTGACCCAGGCGCGTAACCAGCTGTTTGGTGAAGTTGCGAAACATCCTGATCTGTTAGTCGGCGTACGTCCTAACGGTCTGGAAGATACGCCGCAGTTCAAGATCGATATCGATCAGGAAAAAGCGCAGGCTCTGGGTGTTTCCATTAGTGATATTAATACAACGCTGGGTGCAGCATGGGGCGGAAGCTACGTGAATGACTTCATCGACCGTGGTCGTGTGAAGAAAGTTTACATCATGTCTGAAGCGAAATACCGTATGTTGCCGGAAGATATTGGAAACTGGTATGTCCGCGGCAGTGATGGACAGATGGTACCGTTCTCCGCCTTCTCTACCTCACGTTGGGAATATGGTTCACCGCGTCTGGAACGCTATAACGGTCTGCCTTCCATGGAAATCTTAGGCCAGGCCGCACCGGGTAAAAGTACCGGTGAAGCCATGGCAATGATGGAGCAACTGGCCAGCAAACTGCCATCCGGTATTGGCTATGACTGGACCGGTATGTCCTACCAGGAACGACTGTCCGGCAACCAGGCCCCTGCTCTGTATGCCATTTCACTGATTGTCGTATTCCTGTGTCTGGCGGCATTGTATGAAAGCTGGTCAATTCCGTTCTCCGTCATGCTGGTGGTACCGTTAGGTGTTATCGGCGCATTGCTGGCGGCAACGTTCCGCGGCCTGACCAACGACGTTTACTTCCAGGTTGGCCTGCTCACAACCATTGGGTTGTCGGCGAAGAACGCGATACTTATCGTCGAATTCGCCAAAGACTTGATGGACAAAGAGGGCAAAGGTCTGATAGAGGCGACGCTGGATGCAGTCCGCATGCGTTTACGTCCGATCCTGATGACATCGCTGGCCTTTATTCTGGGCGTAATGCCGCTGGTTATCAGCTCCGGCGCAGGCTCCGGCGCGCAGAACGCGGTTGGTACCGGCGTAATGGGCGGGATGGTGACGGCAACCGTGTTGGCTATCTTCTTTGTACCGGTGTTCTTTGTGGTGGTACGCCGCCGCTTTAGCCGCAAAAGCGAAGATATTGAGCATAGCCACTCAGTAGATCCTCATTGATAGCTCTCTAAAGATAAGGCCGCGCAAGCGGCCTTTTTTCTGGAAAAATCATAAAAATAACTTATTGCTAATACGTTTATTTTCTCCAGGGTAATTAATCAATATAATCCCTGTAGCCTTAAAGGCTATTCTTAAAAAACATTGAGATTTCTTATTTACTTTAATAAATATTAAGATTATTCCTGGTAAGCGGTTCACATTGTCGGTTGTTACCGTTCGTTGCTAAACCTAATCAAGATAACTCGATGATTGCCCGAAGAATAAAGAAGTTGTCCCATTCGGAATAGCCGCATTTATCTGTTAAGATGTAAAAATGACCTGACATCATAAAATTGCATAATTGTAATTTTTCGTGATATGACGATGAAATCTTTTTTAGACTAGATTATAGTTAAATCATCAGGAGTCGCGGGCAAGTTCCAGGTAGTTTGTTGTATCCATCCCGAAGGTGTTCGGTTAGTTTAAACCACTAAGAAGGGGATGCGTTATGGATGAATACTCACCCAAAAGACATGATATCGCGCAGCTTAAATTTCTCTGCGAAACCCTGTATCATGACTGTCTTGCAAACCTTGAACAAAGTAACCATGGCTGGGTTAATGACCCTACCTCTGCCACCAGCTTGCAGCTCAATGAACTGATAGAGCATATTGCAACCTTCGCACTTAATTATAAAATTAAGTATAATGAGGACAATAAGCTGATCGCGCAGATAGATGAATACCTGGATGACACTTTTATGTTGTTCAGCAGTTATGGTATTAATACGCAGGATCTGCAGAAATGGCGGAAGTCAGGTAATCGACTGTTTCGCTGTTTTGTCAATGCCACCAGGGCTAATCCTGTTAGTTTGTCTTGTTAAAAATTATTACAATCATAGGTAAGAGTTATGTCCGATAAACCATTAACTAAAACTGATTATTTGATGCGCCTGCGACGTTGTCAGACAATTGACACCCTTGAGCGCGTTATTGAAAAAAATAAATATGAATTGTCCGACAACGAACTGGCTGTATTTTACTCAGCGGCAGATCACCGTCTTGCTGAATTGACCATGAATAAGCTCTACGACAAGATTCCAACTTCTGTTTGGAAATTCATTCGCTAATTGCTCACGGGTTAAGTCAGGTATAGCGGTACATTTGTCTGACTGACCATTTTCGTATTTACAATGGTTATTTAAATCAAATCACGTGACTACGATCACAGCGAAGAAGTGGGAACGTTCCCCTTGTTTGCATTGCGTTTTACTGTGTTGAAATGACCACCAGTACACAGGGAATTCGTAATGAGTAACGAAAAGCAAAAAATGATCGCCGGTGAACTTTATCGCCCGGCGGATGAAACATTGCGTCACGACCGGCTACGCGCTCGTCAGTTGACCCATCGCTACAATTTCACCGCTCCCGATGAAAAGAATGAGCGACAAGCTATCCTGCGGGAGCTATTGGGCCTGAGCGAAGGTGCTTATATTGAACCCTCTTTTCGTTGTGATTACGGCTATAACATCTATCTCGGTAAAGAATTTTACGCCAACTTCGACTGCGTTATGCTCGACGTCTGCCCGATCCATATTGGCGACAACTGCATGTTAGCCCCAGGAGTCCATATCTATACCGCCACCCACCCACTGGATGCCACCGAGCGAAACAGTGGCATGGAGCTTGGCAAACCTGTGACCATTGGCAACAACGTCTGGATAGGTGGGCGCGCAGTGATAAACCCTGGCGTAACGTTGGGTGATAACGTGGTTGTGGCCTCAGGCGCGGTGGTCACAAAAAGCGTCCCGGCCAACTGCGTGGTTGGTGGCAATCCCGCCAGGATTATCAAAACACTGTGATCTAAAATGTAACTGTTATGCTAAATTGTGGTTAATCTGTTACTTTCTTCAAAAGGTATCCCCTTTTAATATAGGGCGATCGCACCTGAATATCGCAGACATCACAAAGGCAAGAGATGACAGAAATACAGCGCCTGCTTACCGAAACCATCGACGACTTAAATATTCGCGAAAAGCGCGACAACAAGCCGCGCTTTAGCATCAGCTTTATTCGCAAACATCCCGGCCTGTTCATCGGCATGTATGTTGCGTGGTTTGCCACGCTGGCGGTGATGCTCCAGTCAGAAACGTTAGTCGATTCTGTGTGGTTGCTGGTGGTTCTGTTCATCATACTCAACGCGTTTTTCTTTTTCGACGTTGCGCCGCGATACCGCTTTGAAGATATCGACGTCCTGGATTTCAGGGTTTGCTATAACGGGGAATGGTATAACACGCGTTTCGTCCCCCCTTCACTCATCGATACCATCCTGCACTCACCCTCGGTTGAAAGCGAACATAAAGCGCAGCTGCAAAAGATGATATCGCGTAAGGGCGAACTCTCGTTTTACGATGTCTTTACGCTAACCCGCCCCCGGACAAACCAATAACGACCTCTCAACACAGACAAAAAAGTGCGTCCCGGTGAAGGAAACGCACTTTAATCCCTAAAATGTTGGCAAAAAAACTAACGTCTTTTTTTACGACCCTGAACAGCTTTAAAGCGCGGATTCGTTTTGCAGATAACATACAAACGCCCTTTGCGTTTCACTATCTGACAGTCAGGATGACGCTGTTTTGCACTACGAAGTGAATTGAGTACCTGCATCTTAACCTCGCTTAGTGCCAATAAAATGACCAAAACGTTTCTGGAAACGTGCTGCACTGCCTTCGTTATCGAAGGTTTTTTGTTTTCCGGTATAGTACGGATGCGATTTGGAAGAGATATCCAGGGTCACATACGGGTACATTTTCCCCTCAAACTCAATTTCACGTTCTGTTTTGATAGTTGAGCCGACCTTAAAGAATTCATTGGCGCTGGTATCGTGAAACACCACGGTACGGTAAAAAGGATGTATATCCGGTTTCATAGCAACCTCTATTTGTTACGTTATAACATAACCATCAAAATACACCTCTCTTGTACAAATCACAACCTCATTTACGCGATAGGGAGTTAAACGGGATGATAAGTGGCCGTAAATATATGATGCCAATCGAATAGCTTTTTCGGCTTTCAGATATACTTTCCCTACGCTGTGTTAATAAGGATATCACTGTGATAACACGACATCTGATAAGCTTGGTGACTGGGGTGCTGTTTCTTTCCATCCTCGCACCCGTAGGTTTAAGCCTGTGGCTGGCGCATCGTCAGGTCGAAACGAAATTTATCGATGAACTCGATATGTTCTCAACGCGAGTGGCATTACGTACTGAACGCGTAGGTGGGCAGGCCAAAAAAGCGTTGCGCCATATTGAAGCTTTTCAGGGTGTACCTTGTAGTGAGGAGCATCTGCTGGAAATGCGTCGTTTGTCATATAGCTATCGCTATATTCAGGAAGTGCTGTACCTCAAAGATAATGTTCCACAATGCTCATCCCTGGAGAAAAGAAGCCAGGCGGTCGCGTTTCCTCCGGCAATGAAAATCACGCCCGATGGCTACCGCGCATGGTTGACCATGCAAAACGATTTGGGCATCAAGCGGTTTATGGCGGCATTAGGTAGCAAGCATTATGTCGTGATGATCGATCCTGATTCTTTTATTGATGTCATCCCGTTTGGCGCATGGCCGATTGAAGTCTCTATCATTAGTACCGAGCGTAACATGGTGGTAGCCAGCAGTACCGACCTGCCATCGGACGTGTTGCAACATGTGCAACTAGAACATTCGATTACCCATCTTCAGAAAGATGGCAGTATTTATAATGTCCGCCCCTTCCCCGAACTGGGCATTACGGTTGTAACCTGGGCATCCACTGTACCTTTGCAAAAAAGCTGGCACCGACAAGCGCTGATCTGGCTGCCGGCAGGGATCCTTCTCGGCTTACTCACCGCAGCCTTTATTCTGCGCATTTTGCGCCGTTTACAGTCCCCTCATCACCAGTTACAGGACGCTATCCAGCATCGGAATATCAAGGTCTACTATCAGCCGATTATTTCACTCAAAACGGGGAAAGTGGTCGGGGCAGAAGCGCTGGCTCGCTGGCCACAGGCCGACGGAAGCTATCTGTCGCCTGAAATTTTCGTCGCACTGGCGCAAGAGACTGGGCTTTCTGAGCCGCTCACCCGTTTGATTATTGAAAGCGTATTTGACGATTTAGGAAAATGGCTGCGTCAACATCCTGAGCAGCATATATCCATTAACCTTGAGTCGGCCGATCTGACCTCCGAAACGCTCCCTGGTCTGTTAAGCCAGAAGGTGAATCACTGGCAACTTAAGCCTGCACAAATCGCGCTGGAACTGACCGAACGCGAATTTGCCGACCCGAAAAACAGCGCGCCGTTTATTGCTAAATACCGCCAGGCGGGCCATTCGATCTATATTGATGACTTTGGTACCGGCTATTCCAGTCTTAGTTATTTGCAGGATCTGGATGTAGATATCCTGAAGATAGACAAATCGTTCGTCGATGCGCTGGAGTACAACAACGTCACGCCGCATATCATCGAGATAGCGAAAACGCTGAAGCTGGAGATGGTGGCAGAAGGTATTGAAACCGAGAATCAGGAAGACTGGCTACGTCAGCATGGCGTGCAGTACGGTCAGGGCTGGCTTTACAGTAAAGCGCTGCCAAAGGCGGAATTCATTCTGTGGGCAGAAAAACGGCTTTAGCATGGCTGTTGATGTTGAGATGGCTGGCGGCACGCCGCACAGCCAGTCACATCACTCTTCCATAATGGGCGCAAATCCACCGTAGATCATTCGCTTGCCATCAAATGGCATAGATTCACCGAATTCCTTCATACGGGGATCGGACATCATCTTCTGATTCGCCGCATCGCGGACCTCTTTGGAAGGGTATTCAATCCAGCTGAATACCACTTCTTCATGATCCTGCGCTTGCACAGCCATGCGAAAATCGGTCAGTTTGCCGTCGGGGACATCATCTGCCCAGCACTCCACCACGCGCAATGCACCGAACTCCTTGAAAAGCGGAGCTGCTTTTGCCGCCATCGCAATGTACGCCTCCTTGTTTTCAGCGGGTACGGCAACCACAAAGCCATCAACATACTTCATGAGAAAAACCTCCGAAGTGTACTGCGCGGCAAGCCGATTCCGGCCGCGTCAGTCGAGGTTAAGTTTAGTCGCCAGCAGGCGATCGTGCCCCAGGCGCATTCCTGATACGGATACGCGCCTGCGGCTTATGGCAAAACCATGGCAAGCAAATTTGAATTAGCGGCCCGATAGCCAGTGCATACAGCACCGTCCCAAACCCAACGGTTCCCCCCAGCAGCCAACCGATAAGCAACACCGACACTTCGATTGCGGTTCGAATTCGTCGTACAGGCCAGCCGGTACGCGCGTGAATTCCAGTCATCAGGCCGTCACGCGGGCCAGCACCAAAACCGGCGCCAATGTACAGAGCGGTTGCTAACGCATTCAGTATCACCGCTGACACCAGCAGCCCGCTGCGCGCCATCAGGGATTCAAATCCCGGAATCACCAGCAGCGCGACATCTGCCGCCAGCCCAATCATAATCACGTTGCTCAACGTGCCAAACCCTGGGCGCTGGCGTAGCGGTATCCACGCCAGAAGCACCAACACCCCCACGGCAATAATCACCACGCCGATGTTCATCGACAGTAAATTTGCCACCCCCAGGTGAAACACGTTCCACGGATCGGCCCCTAAATCGGCACGGACAAACATCGCCGTCGACACACCGTACAGCGTCAGCCCGATAAACAGCTGAAGTAAACGACGCAGCATGTTCTTCCCCTCTTACTCTCAGATAACTTTCATCTTCACTGCAATTGGCACTATGATTAATGTCCAGTTTTCAAAAAGTGGACTGCTATGTCATCTCGCCGTTACGGAAGCCAGTCTTTGCAACGCCTGCTCGGACACTGGCAGGAAAGTCCCTCGCGAACGCCCATCTGGCGACAGCTGGCAGAAGCGTTACGTTTGCTGATCCTCGATGGTCGACTGGCGCTGGATAGCCGCTTGCCCGGTGAACGCGAGCTCGCTGCTGTTCTGCAAGTCAGCCGAACCACCGTCGCCAGCGCCATGGCGCAACTGCGTGAGGAGGGATATCTGGAAAGCCGTCATGGTAGCGGCTCACGGGTGATCCTGCCGGAACACATTCGCCATGTGCCAACGCGGACCAGCACTGGCACAGCGCTTGATATGTCCACGGCAGCGCTGAGTGCCGGTCCTGAAATTCATCAGGCTTACCAGCAGGCATTGTTCGCAATGCCGCAGCATCTGCTGAGCTCCGGGTATCTGCCGCAGGGACTGTCGGTTTTGCGTGAGTCCATCGCACGGCATTATTGTGAGCGCGGACTCCCGACGCAGCCCGACGAAATAATGGTCGTGAACGGCGCGGTCAGCGGTCTGGCACTGATCCTGCGTTTACTCACCGGCCCCGGCGATCGCGTAGTGGTAGATCACCCCACTTATCCGCTGGCCATTGCAGCAATACAAGGGGCATCATGTCGTCCCGTCGGCGTGTCGCTGCCCGAGCACGGTTGGGATACGGCGGGTCTGGTCGCCACCATCGCGCAAACAGCACCGAGAATGGCCTATCTGATGCCGGATTTTCACAACCCGACCGGGCGCTGTATGGACACCGCTACTCGTCAGGTCGTGGCGGATATTGCAGAAAGAACCCGCACGACGTTGGTGGTCGATGAGACCATGGTGAACCTGTGGTATGACGCTCCGCCGCCACCGCCGCTTGCCGCATTCAATCGCAATGCCCCGATCATCCTGCTCGGTTCGGCAGGGAAAAGTTTTTGGGGCGGATTGCGTCTGGGCTGGATTCGGGCGTCGGCGCGTACCATTGCCGCGCTGGTCCAAACCCGCGACACTTTCGATTTGGGCTCCCCGGTGCTTGAACAACTCGCCACCAGCTGGCTGCTTGATAACGCCGAGGACTTTCTTCCTGACAGAAGACGCCGACTCACATCACAGCGAGACCTGTGCTCGCGCCTGATGAACTCACATTTCCCGGAATGGCAATTTACCCAGCCACAAGGAGGACTCTCTTTCTGGGTTGAACTGCCCGATACGCTGGCGACGCTCTTTGCAACGCGCGCCGAAAGCGCAGGCATTCAGTTGGGAACCGGGACGCGGTTCGGCCTTGATGGCGCATTCGACCGCTTTTTGCGTATGCCTTTCACGTTGCCGGATGACACAGCGTGTGCCGCCTTCAAAGTGTTGCAACCCATTTGGGATAGCCTGCGTTTGCAGGCCAGCAGTGGGAAAATGCGTAAAATAATCTAAGGACGCGTTAAGGACTCGCCCTTGAATGCCGTGAAGGACGAAGACGTTCCCGGCAATGCTACCGCTGAGGAGGTACCGGAAAACCCTTCAGGGAAATCACGAAATTCTCACCGTCTTTCTTGATTTTTGCCCCGGCATCACACCAGTCGGAGGCAATACGGAAGAACTCATCGCTGCCGACATTCCAGCTCAGACGAACGTGTTTCACATAACCAGAGCGCAGCATTTCACAGGCTTCGCCGTAATTACAGGCGGTTGAGAGCGATTGTTGTTTCATTTTTTCTTCTTCAGTAATCTTCGCAATGCTTTGATTTCTTTAGGAGTCAGTGCGTCAACTACGGATTCTTCCGTATGCTGGCTATCGATATCCTCAGCGGAGACTCCCACCTCTTCAACGGCGGAAAATGCGATCAGCAGCAGTTTTTCCGTTGCGATACTTAACGTTTCATTATGCATTTCAGCGTAATGGCGAAGCTTTTCTTTTAGCGCCTCATCAACTTTGACATTCAATACAGCGGTCGACATCGTAGAAAATCCTTGTGGTCAGCCACAACACACCGGATGTAAGACCCTGTCATTACAGCGCAATGGCGGCGGCAAAAGCATCAAATAACATCCCCGAAACACAGTGACAGTATTTGATGACAATAAAATGACGCTACGATGACAAAGAAAAGAAGATAATCAGAAGGGAAATGCCGGACGGCAGAATTGGGTGGGGGCCCTGCCAGCTACATCCCGGCACACACGTCATCTGCCTTGGCTGCTTCCTTCCGGACCTGACCTGGTAAACAGAGTAGTGTTGCGGGAGAACCAACAGAGCCCCCATTGAGAGCGTTGTTAACCAACGCGCAGGCGCATTATCACTGCTGCACCCTCTAATTGCAACCCATCCAGCATCGGATGCTGTTTTCTTGTGCAATGTGGCTTCACGCCTTCGCCATTTGGCATTATGCTGAAGGATTAGCGCAGGAATAAATGATGGATATACAAGACACTTTCCCCCAACGCGTCTGGCAAATCGTCGCTTCAATCCCCGAAGGTTTCGTCACCACATATGGTGATGTTGCAAGGCTTGCGGGATCGCCGCGCGCTGCGCGTCAGGTAGGCGGCGTGCTTAAGCGTCTCCCCGAAGGCAGCACCCTGCCCTGGCATCGGGTGGTTAATCGCCACGGAGCTATTTCACTGACGGGTCCCGACCTGCAACGACAACGTCAGGCGTTGCTGGCAGAAGGAATAGTGGTTTCAGGAAGCGGACAGATCGATTTACCGCGCTATCGCTGGGTGTACTAACCCTCTCCAGGCGGAGAGGGTTAAAACTGCCTTAGTACTGCGTGGGAGCCGGAACCGCAGATGACGGATTCACCTGGGTGGGTGACGTTGACGGAACCGTGGTTTTCGCCCCACCGCTCGCCTGAACCGGTACTGCCGTTTGCTGTACAGGAACCAGCGTCAGGTCGGCTTTAGTCCCCCCCTGATTAATGACCGTCTGAACGGTATCAGTAATAAACACCAGTTTATCATTTACCGTAATAGCCGCACTCAGCAGAATACGGGCGTTAGGTTGAATATCTGCCGGGTTAAACGGTAATACAAAGCTGAATGGCGCTTGTTTACCTTCAGTACGGACCGCTTTTTGCGACAGCACTTTTGACGGCGCATCGGCCAGGGAAGCATCCGACAGCGTAACGGTCAGCACCGCATCGGGTGGCAAGGCCACTTTCTGACGGATCCATACTGTCCCGGAGACATTTGGCTGCTGAATTTTAGACTGTGTGTCAGAAATTGACGTATTAGGGCTTGGCGCAGGTGTCTGAATATCAGCGCTTTTATCGGCACAGGCCGCCAGAGCGACTGCAACCGCTAAACCACTTACCATGTGCACGAGTTTCATTAAATTCTCCTTTTCATCTATGCACCAGCGAGAACTTTCCTCGCCAGAAGAGTGGTTAACAAAAACATAACGTGACTAAGTGTGGCACAAGACAGCTATTCTTGCCTGTAATAGGCCAGTAATTCAGACAATTGCACCCATCGGACCACTTTTAAAATTGCGTTATACTCTGCCTACCTCGCTGCGACATCGATATCACCTGGAGAGCACGTATGAGTCTGGCACTGAAAAATTTGCTGACATTGTTAAATCTGGAAAAAATTGAAGAAGGACTCTTTCGGGGCCAAAGTGAAGACTTAGGGTTACGTCAGGTTTTTGGGGGACAGGTTGTCGGTCAGGCGCTGTATGCCGCAAAAGAAACCGTACCAGAAGAGCGTCTCGTACACTCCTTTCACAGCTACTTTTTACGCCCCGGCGATAGCCAAAAGCCCATCATCTATGATGTGGAAGTCCTGCGAGATGGTAACAGCTTCAGCGCGCGCCGCGTTGCCGCGATCCAGAATGGTAAACCCATTTTCTACATGACCGCCTCTTTTCAGGCGCCGGAAGACGGATTTGAACATCAGAAAACCATGCCGGATGCACCCGGTCCCGATGAGCTGAAATCAGAAACGGAGATTGCCCGCTCAGTGGCGCATTTGCTGCCGCCGCTGTTGAAAGAAAAATTTATCAACGATCGTCCGTTAGAAGTGCGCCCTGTCGAGTTCCATAATCCCCTAAAAGGTCACGTCGCACCTCCGGCTCGCCAGGTATGGATCCGCGCCAACGGCGTGCTGCAGGACGATCTGCGCGTCCATCAGTATCTGCTGGGTTATGCCTCAGACCTGAACTTCCTGCCTGTTGCGCTGCAACCGTACGGGATTGGCTTCCTGGAAAAAGGGATTCAGATCGCCACCATTGACCATTCCATGTGGTTCCACCGTCCGTTTAATATCAATGAATGGCTGCTGTACAACGTCGAGAGCACGTCGGCATCCGGTGCCCGGGGCTTTGTACGCGGAGAGTTTTATACCCAGGATGGCGTGCTGGTCGCTTCTACCGTACAGGAAGGGGTGATGCGTAATCGCAATTGAGAATAGCCGGATGGTGGCACTAAAGCGTTGCCATCCGGCAAGTTGAGTATCAGGCGTTGTAAGCGTTCTCGCCGTGACTGTTTACATCCAGACCTTCGCGCTCCTGCTCTTCCGGTACGCGCAAACCCACTGTCATATCCGCCAGCTTATAGCCAATGAAAGCCACCACGCCGGACCAAACGATGGTGATCGCCACGCTTTCCAGTTGCACCAGCAACTGATGCCCCATGGTCACGCCCTCGGCAAAGCCCACGCCTCCTAAAGAGCTGGCGGCGAAAACCCCGGTCAGGATACAGCCGACAATGCCGCATACGCCGTGAACGCCAAACACATCACATGGATCGTCCACACGCAGAAAACGCTTCAGCATGGTCACGCCCCACAGGCCAGCCAGACCCGTAACGACACCGATAATCAGCGCGCCGCCGACACCGATATAGCCACATGCAGGTGTTACGCCCACCAGACCCGCAATGGCGCCAGAGCAAGCGCCCAGCAGAGACGGTTTACCCCGCAGCGCCCATTCACCGAAGATCCAGCCGAGGATAGCAGCAGCGGTGGCGACCACGGTATTGACGAAGGCCAGTGCGGCGATTTCATTTGCCGTTCCCGCTGAACCGGCGTTAAAGCCAAACCAACCGATGTAGAGAATAGCGGTACCGGTGAAGACCATCGGCAGGTTATGCGGTTTAAAGGCTTCTTTGCCAAAACCGACGCGTTTGCCAATCAGATACGCGCCAACCAGACCGGCAATCGCCGCGTTGATGTGCACAACCGTTCCGCCGGCAAAATCCAGCGCCCCGTGGGAAGCCAGCAAACCGCCACCCCAGACCATATGGGCAATGGGGATGTACGACAGCGTTAACCACACCACCACAAAAATCAGCACCGCGGAGAAGCGAATACGTTCAGCCAGCGCACCGACGATTAGCCCAACGGTAATGCAGGCGAACGAGCCCTGAAAAGCAACGTGAATGTACTGGTAGAAGCTCCCCGTTACCGCCGTCAACGCAATATTCTTCAGCAATACCCAGTTAAAGTTGCCGAAGAAATTATTTCCTTCGCCAAAGGCCAGTGAGTAGCCATAAACCACCCATAAAATACAAACCAGAGCGAATGTCACCGTAACCTGAGTCAGCATCGACAGCACGTTCTTACCGCGAATCAATCCGCCGTAGAACAGTGCAATGCCAGGGATGGTCATAAACAGCACCAACGCGGTACAGATCATCATAAAAGCGTTATCCGCTTTATCCGCAACTGCCGGTGCCGCCATCGCCAGTCCCGGCAGCAGCGCCAGTGAAGCAATACCTGTTTTCATCGTTGCTATCTTCATTTTTTGGTTTCCTATCACTGTGTGCCAGACGTTACAGTGCGGCTTCGTCGGCTTCGCCGGTACGAATGCGAATCACACGTTGCAGCTCGGCGACGAAGATTTTGCCGTCGCCAATTTTTCCGGTGTATGCCGCCTTACTGATGACATCAATCACGCCATCCAGTTGGTCGTCGGCAATCGCTACATCAATCTTCACCTTGGGCAGAAAATTGACACTATATTCAGCCCCGCGGTACAGCTCAGCATGACCTTTCTGTCGGCCAAACCCCTTCACTTCGGTGACGGTCAGCCCCTGAATACCAATAGACGACAATGCTTCACGGACGTCTTCCAGTTTGAACGGTTTGATTACCACGGTAACCAGCTTCATAGATCCCCTCCAGTCAGAATTCAGTAGTGGCTGCAGATACACGAGAAGAATGTTGCAAGGGATGTGCCAGGAATGAAAAAGGCGGGATGATTCAGGTTCTCAGGGTACTTCCGGGAGAGAAAAAGAAAAAACGCACTATAACGGTGCATAGTGCGTTACATTTTTGCACCAGATTGTTGATTGCCGAATGGCAGCGTAAACGCCTTACCCGGCCTACGAGACCGCGCGGGCCAAGACCGGATAAGCGCCGCGCCATCAGGCGATAACAGAATCGTCTTGCGTGCTGGCGGCTAACTCTTCACCCGCCAGCTGTAGCTGATACATCTGCCAGTAACGGCCTTGCGCTGCCAGTAATTGCTGGTGCGTACCACGCTCAACCGCCTGGCCGCGATGCAGCACCAGAATGGTGTCCGCATCGACAATCGTCGATAACCGATGCGCAATCACCACCAGCGTGGTGTGTTCGCGTACCGCCGCCAGCGCTTGCTGAATGGCCTGTTCAGTACCGGAGTCAATACTGGCCGTGGCTTCGTCGAGGATCAACACCTGCGGTGTTTCAACCAACACCCGCGCCAACGCCAGCAGCTGTTTTTGACCAACGGAGAGATTATTGCCCTGCTCGCCCAGCCGGGTATGAATCCCTTCGCTCAGACCTCGCGCCAGTTCGGCCAGTTGCACGGTCTCCAGCGCCTGCCATACCCGCTCTTCTGAGATATCGCGGCCCAGCGTGACGTTTGCCATGAAGGTATCTGCCATCACCACCGGATCCTGCTGCACCATGGCGATGCCCTGACGTAACGCACCGTGGCTCAGTGAAGACAGCGGCCGTCCGTCAAGGCGGATTTCCCCCTGCGTCAGCGGGTAGTAACCCATCAGCAGGCTGGCGAGCGTGCTTTTACCACTGCCGGTGTGTCCGACCAAAGCCACAAAGCTGCGCGAAGGCACGGACAGACTGATATTTTGCAGCACCAGATTGTCGTCGCGATAGGCAAATGAAACGTTATCCACCTCAATGTCCCCGCTCTTCAGCGGTCGCTCATCTTCACCATAGCGCTGACGTGGCCCATCCATCAGTTCGAACACTCGCTCACCGGCGACAACCGCCTGCTGCAGCATTGATTGCTGGGTGGTCAGTTCGATCAGCGGTTCGTTCAAACGGCCGAGGTAACTGATAAACGCGTACAGCACGCCAACCTCGATCGCGCTGCCAGAGGTAAAACTGAACAGCATCAGCAATCCGCAGAGGATCAGCGCCGAGAAAAGGCTAAGCAGCGGGCGCAACAAAAAACCATCCAGTCGCAGGGTCTGCATACGCGCCATATAGTGCGAGCGGCTTGCTTCGCCCATTCTCTCGCCAAATCGCGCCTGCTGGCGGAACTGCTGGATAACACTCATGCCGTTGATGACTTCGTTAAAGCCATCGTTAATATCCGCCAGATAAGCGCGAACCCGACGCACAATCGGGGTGCTATAGCGTTGATAAATCACCATCACCACCAGCACAGCCGGGAAAATGGCCATCGCCACTAATGCCATACGCCACTCAAGGCTGAACATCGCTACCAGCATGGCGCCAATTAATGCCGCGCTGCGCAGGACCGTTGCTACCACCGTCACGTACAGGTCGCGAATAACTTCGGTGTCATTGGTCACGCGGGAGATTAGCTGCCCGACGGGTTGAGTATCAAAGGCGCTGAGCGGCTGGCGCAGCGCAGCATCCATAACGTCGGTACGCAACTGTTGTACTACGCCAACCGCCGCCTGGTTAAACAGCAATGACTGCGCGTAATGCAGGCCAGCCGCCAGCAGCTGCAGACCGATATATGCCGCAACCAGCCCGGCAACCATCGCTAGCGGTAAATTATTCTTCGCCACCATGTTATCGATAAAATAGCTAATCAGCAGCGGACCGCTGACTTCCGCCGCAGCCGCTACCCACAGCATGACCACCGCAATAGCCAACTGTTTTCGCCATGGAGAGCCATACGCCAGCAATCTTTTCAGGGTCGGCCATAATTGCTCAAAACTACGCATTAGCCGCCTCCTCGTTTATCTCTGGCGCATCAGACAGCGCCGCTTCCAGTTGCTGATAGCGGTACATATCGCGATACCAGCCAGGCTGCTGCACCAACGCATCATGCTCGCCGCGCTGGGCAATATGCCCATGCTGCATCACGATGATCTCGCTGGCTTCCGTCAGGGCCGATAAACGGTGGGCGCTAATAATTACGGTTCTGCCTTCGCCCCACTGGCGCAGGTTATGCAGGATCTGATGCTCGGTACGGCCATCTACCGCCGACAGCGCATCATCCAGAATCAGGATTTCAGCGTTCAGGAGTAGCGCTCGCGCGATAGAAATACGTTGTTTTTGCCCACCAGACAGCATTACCCCACGTTCGCCCACTTCAGTGTCGTAGCCCTGCGGAAGACGTAAAATATCCTCATGAACGCTGGCAAGGCGTGCCACATACTCGATCTCTTCCTGCGTGGCCTGAGGGCGTCCTAACGCGATGTTATTGCCAACGGTATCCGAAAACAGGAATGGCGTCTGGCTGACAACGGCCAGCCGACTTCGCCAGCTATCCAGTTGTAATCGAGTTAAGGGGATATCATGAAAGCGCACATCGCCCTCGGTGATATCAAAATGACGCTGAATCAGGGATAACACCGTACTTTTTCCCGCACCGGTTGGACCACAAATGCCCAGCATCTGCCCAGGTTTGAGCTGGAAGTTCACATTTTCCAGCGCCGGGTGTGTCGTTTGCGGGTAGCAAAATTCGCGAATCGCCACCGCCAGCTCCCCACGCCCTTCCGGTACCGGTTCAGTGCCGTCATCCACCACCGGCGCTTCAGCCAGCATGGCGCGAATACGGCTGTACGCTGCGCTGCCGCGTTCAACGATGTTAAACATCCATGCCAGCGCCAGCATCGGCCAAATCATCAAACCGAGATACATCATAAAGCTGGTGAGCTGGCCGAGCGTCAGCGAGCCGTTTACCACCATCCAGCTTCCCCCAGCAATCGCCAGTAGGTTAGCCATGCCAATGGCGATATAAATCGTGGGATCAAAGCGGGCGTCAATGCGCGCCACGCGCAGGTTTTTCTTACCAGTATCTTCGGCATCTGCGGCAAATAATGCCGATTGCCGCTCCTCCAGACCGAAGGCCTTGATCATACGAATACTGGTCAGGCTTTCCTGAGTGCGGTCATTGAGACTGGAAAACGCCGCCTGCGCCAGCTTAAAGCGGTTATGGAGTTGATCGCCGTAACGTTTGATCATCAACGCCATCACCGGCATCGGCAGCAACGCAATTAACGTCAGTTGCCAGCTTATCTGCGTTGACATCACGATCAGCACCGCACATCCCATTACCAGCGAATCTACCAGCGTCAGCACACCTTCTCCGGCGGCAAATACGACGCGATCGACATCGTTGGTCGCACGCGCCATCAGATCACCCGTGCGGTGACGCAGATAAAATTCTGGATGCTGGCGACTCAACTGACGGTAATAATCTTCCCGCAGCTCAACCGCCAGTTGGTAGGATGCGCCAAACAGCAGCACGCGCCAGACATAGCGCAGCAAATAAACCACCACTGCAATCAGGGCAATGGTTCCCACCCACATCAGCAGCCGCTCGGTAGTGAAACGCTGAGTCGTCACGCCATCCACAATGATCCCGACCACTTTCGGCGGAATAAGCTGAAGGATAGCGATGATGATAAGCAGGGCCACCGCCCCGAGGTAGCGACGCCACTCCCGGCGGAAGTACCAGCTTAATTGAGCAAATAATCGCACGCGTTATGTCCTGACAAGATTTCCGGCAATGAGCGCCGGGAGAGTTATTCAATAGGGAGAGCAGTTGTGTATTTAATCTGTTCCATCGCAAAGCTGGAGGTGACGTCAGACAGGCCCGGTACGCTGTTCACCAGGCGCTTATAAAATTCATCGTAGCTTTTCATATCGGCGACCTGCACTCGCATCAGGTAATCATATTCCCCTGCCATTCGCCAGAACCCAAGAACCTCCGGCATACCGGTGACTTCGGTGACAAAGCGGCAATACCATTCGCTGCTGTGATGTTGCGTCTTGATCAGCACAAACGCAGTCAGCCCCAGTCCCAGTTTTTCTGGATCCAAAAGGGCGACTCTGCCCAGCAGAATACCGTCATCCTCGAGTCGCTTGAGACGTTTCCAGCAGGGGGTGGTTGTCAGATTAACGGCATCTGCTAACGCCTGCAAAGAAAGGGTGCAGTCCTGTTGCAGTAAGCTAAGCAGCTTACGGTCAATTTTGTCTAACATATCCACTCCACAGAGAAGAATTTTCTCCTTACATTCTATTTTAAAGGCTAAATGGCAACAATTTTTTCCGTGCTTTTCGCTATTCTGGGCACAAAATGACAAACGGATATCGATTAATGATGAATAGCTCCTGGGTTAAAAACGCCATCACTGAAATCAACGCGGACTATCAGCGTTCTGCGGATACGCATCTCATTCGTCTGTCGCTACCGGCGTTCCCGGGGATTCAGATCTATTTAAAAGATGAGAGCACGCATCCCACCGGGAGCCTGAAGCATCGTCTGGCGCGTTCACTGTTTCTGTACGGATTATGCAATGGCTGGATCAAAGAAGGCACCACCATCATTGAATCATCGTCCGGCTCCACGGCAGTCTCCGAGGCTTATTTCGCCCGACTGTTAGGACTGCCGTTTATTGCCGTCATGCCTTCCTGCACGGCGAAGCGTAAAATTGAACAGATTGAATTTTACGGCGGTCGCTGTCATTTCGTGGAAAGCGCCTGCGAAATCTATGCGGCCTCTGAACAGCTGGCGCGTGAGCTGAACGGTCATTACATGGACCAGTTCACTTATGCTGAGCGCGCTACCGACTGGCGTGGCAATAACAATATTGCTGACAGCATCTTCCGTCAGATGCAGTGCGAGCCCAACCCCGTCCCCCGCCATATTGTGATGAGCGCCGGAACCGGCGGCACCTCTGCAACCATTGGCCGCTATATTCGCTGTCAGGGCTACGATACTCGCCTGATGGTGGTGGACCCGGAAAACTCAGTCTTTCTGCCCTTCTGGCAGGATCGCGATGCAACGTTACGCAGCCCGGTAGGAAGCAAAATCGAAGGCATTGGCCGCCCACGTGTCGAACCCTCCTTCATTCCTGACGTAGTCGATGAAATGCTGCGCGTGCCGGATGCCGCAAGCGTGGCCACCGCACACTGGCTGGAAACGCAGTTGGGCCGCAAAGTCGGCGCTTCAACCGGCACCAACATGTGGGGAACGCTGCAACTTGCCGCCCGTATGCGCGATGCCGGAGAAAGCGGTTCACTGGTCACGCTGCTGTGCGACAGCGGCGAACGCTATCTTGAAACTTACTACAACCCGCAATGGGTCGACGCGCACATCGGTGATTTAACACCGTGGAAAGCGGAACTCGCCCGACTTCTGAACGCCCATTAATGGGATAAAAAAAGCCAGACGCGAAGTCTGGCTTGCTGGAAGGGATCTCTCATTCGGGGGAATAAGGTAGATGCGGATTGTCCAGCCAATGCGTCAAAAAGTGTGACACCGCCTGATTGCGGCAATGCCCAATCACCGACAAATGAGGCAGTTCAGCAATCAGTTGCGGCATCGCGTTACCCATAATCAGGCCGCGCCCAACGCTACCTAACATTTCGCGATCGTTCATGGCATCGCCAAACGCCATACACTCGTCCATTGAATAACCTAAGTGGTCGCTGAGGATCGCCAGCACCGATCCTTTGTTACAGCCCAGCGGCAGCACCTCAAGGCAATCAACCGCGGAAAAACAGAGATTAGCCTGCTCGCCCAGCGCCTCATTCAGTTGAATGCGCAATTGGATCAGGGAATCATGATCCCCACAGAAACAGACTTTCGTTACCTGATGAGCCGGAATACGTTTTACATCGACGATCTGGTAGCGAAATCCGCTATACACATGCGCCTGGAGCAGCGATGGGATCTCTTGTCCGGTGAACCAACCGTTGTCATTAAAGACATGCATGCTGGCTGTGGTATCCCACTTCTGATGTAACACAATATCCGCCACATTCGGATCCAGATCCTGACGGTGTAATACATCGCCCTCAAGAGAGTGAATGCGCGTACCGTTACCCGTGATCAAAAAGGCGTCCAGTGAGATAGAACCCAAAATATGGCGCATCTCCAGCACATGGCGGCCGGTGGCAAATGCCAGGGTGATATCGCGTTCACGCAGGCGCGCCAGCGTTGAAAGCGTTTCGTCACCTAAATGGTGATTCGGCATCAAAAGGGTGCCATCCATATCAAATGCAGCCAGACGAGCCATTTCTTTCTCCACACTGTGACGCGGTTAACTTGTGATTCAGTATCACCTGAGATATACGGAAGTAATAGTGAATAGATAAAATGAATTGTTCCGGGTTTATTACACAGAATCATTCAAGTGCATCCAGGCGGCAAGTGAATGAACGTCCAGGAGCATGCAGTGACTGGGGTGAATTAACGCCGCCAACAAAGAGGCTGCTTGAAGGATGACGTGTATATGAGATTGTTGAATCGTCTGAATCAGTACCAACGCCTGTGGCAGCCCTCGGCGGGAGAACCGCAGTCGGTGACCGTCGGGGAGCTGGCAGAACGCTGTTTTTGCAGCGAGCGCCACGTGCGTACCCTGCTGAAGCAAGCGCAGGATGCTGGCTGGCTGGAGTGGCACGCCCAGTCGGGGCGTGGGAAACGCGGGCAGCTGCGCTTTTTGGTGACGCCTGATTCGCTACGCAGCATTATGATGGAACAAGCGCTGCAAAAGGGGGAGCAACTTAGCGTTCTGGAGCTGGCTCAACTGGCGCCGGGAGAATTAAGAACGCTGCTCCAGCCATTTATGGGCGGTCAGTGGCAAAACGACACGCCAACCCTGCGTATCCCCTATTACCGCCAGCTCGACCCTTTGCACCCTGGATTTCTCCCCGGTCGCGCAGAGCAACACCTCGCCGGACAAATATTCTCGGGCCTGACCCGGTTCGACAGTATTACGCAACGCCCCAGCGGAGATTTAGCCCACCACTGGAATATCTCCGCCGACGGCCAACGCTGGGATTTCTATATTCGTTCCACCCTTTACTGGCATAACGGCGATGCGGTCAGCAGCACACAGCTACATCAACAGTTGCTGAAGCTGTTAGAGCTACCCGCGTTAAACAAGCTATTTATCAGCGTAAAGCGCATTGAAGTGACGCATCCCCAATGCCTAACCTTTATTTTGCATCGCCCCGACTTCTGGCTGGCGCATCGTCTGGCAAGCTACAGCAGTCACCTGGCACATCCCGAACTCCCGTTTGTTGGTACCGGTCCGTTCCGGTTGACGCTGTTTACCCCTGAACTGGTACGCATCGAAAGTCATGATCACTACCACCTAAGTCATCCGCTACTAAAAGCCATTGAATACTGGATAACCCCGCAGCTTTTCTCCCAGGATTTGGGCACCAGCTGTCGCCATCCGGTTCAAATTGCAATTGGTAAACCTGAAGAGCTTCCCATGCTAAGCCAGGTAAGCAGCGGGATCAGCCTCGGTTTCTGCTATCTCACGCTCAGAAAAAGCGCGCGGCTGAATACGCAGCAGGCCCGTCGCCTGGTCAATATTATCCACCGTTCTTCCCTGCTACAAACGCTTGACGTGGATGAAAACCTGATCACGCCAAGCAATGCGCTGCTGCCAGGATGGACGATCCCACAATGGGATGAACGGGACGACGTGCCGCTACCGGAAAAACTTACGCTGGCCTATCACCTGCCAGTAGAATTACACGCCATGGCTGAACAGCTTCTCCAGGCGCTGGCGCGACTCGGCTGTGAATTAACGCTTATTTTTCATAATGCTAAAAACTGGGATGGCGACCATCCTTTAGCCCAGGCCGACCTGATGATGGGCGACAGGCTGATTGGCGAAGCACCGGAATATACCCTCGAACAGTGGCTGCGCTGCGATCAGCTCTGGTCACATGTTTTGAGCTCACCGGCATATACTCATCTGCAAACCACCCTCGATGCCCTGCAAATCCAGGCCGATGAGGACGATCGTCACGCGGCTTTACAGCACGTTTTCGCCGCGCTGATGAATGACGCGACCCTGACACCGCTGTTCAATTATCACTATCGTATTAGCGCTCCGCCGGGCGTGAACGGCGTACGCCTGAATCCTCGCGGCTGGTTTGAGTTCACCGAAGCCTGGCTACCGCCCCCATCGGCGTGAAGAAGCTGGTCGGCGACACGCCCAGGCGCTACCATAAGGGTTTCGTTATTTGTCAGGAAAAACCATGAAACGTGCCGTTGTTGTATTCAGTGGGGGTCAGGACTCCACGACCTGTCTGGCGCAAGCGCTGCATCAGTATGATGAAGTGCACTGCGTGACCTTTGATTATGGTCAGCGCCATCGCGCTGAGATTGATGTCGCACGTGACCTGGCCTTAAAACTTGGCGCGCGTGCGCACAAGGTACTTGATGTAACGCTGCTCAGCGAACTGGCCGTCAGTAGCCTGACCCGCGACAACATTCCGGTACCCGATTACGAACCGGATGCAAACGGCATTCCCAATACCTTTGTGCCAGGACGCAATATTCTGTTTTTAACGCTGGCGGCGATTTACGCGTATCAGGTGCAGGCGGAGGCGGTCATTACCGGCGTTTGTGAGACGGATTTCTCTGGATATCCGGACTGCCGCGATGCGTTCGTCAAAGCCCTGAACCATGCCGTAAACCTGGGGATGGCGAAAGATATCCGCTTTGAAACCCCGCTGATGTGGATCGATAAAGCCGAAACCTGGGCACTGGCCGATTACTGGGGCAAGCTGGACCTGGTACGCGAAGAAACGCTGACCTGCTATAACGGCATCAAAGGTGACGGTTGCGGTCACTGCGCGGCCTGTAATCTGCGCGCCAACGGCCTGAACCATTATCTGGCGGATAAACCGGCAGTGATGGCGGCAATGAAGCAGAAAACAGGATTAAAGTGATCGTTTTGCCGGATGGCGGTGCACGCACCTTATCCGGCTTTTGACATTCACCGTGGTCAATATCGCCCGTAAACCTGATAAGCGAAGCGCCGTCAGGCAACCTTCCGTCACTTCACCATCAGCTCCAGTTTTTCGCGCAACTCCCCTTCCAGCGGTAGCGCTTTTTGCGTTTTCAAATCAATACAGACGAAGGTAATCAACGCGTCTGCCACCACCTGTCCTTCCGGCTCCAGGGTGATAGTCTGGTTCAACACACCGCTTTTGCCATTGAGCTGTTGCACCTGACTGGTGATGGTTAGCAGGTCACTCAGCACCGCAGGGCGGCGGTAGTTAATATTAATATTCACGACCACAAAAGCGATGTTGTGTGCGGTCATCCACTGAAAGCTGTCGCTGTTTTCCAGACCATCCCAGCGGGCTTCTTCCAGAAATTCAAGATAACGAGCATTGTTAACGTGCTGATAGACATCAAGATGAAAACCACGAACTTTGATTTGTGTTTGCATAGCGCAGGAGCCTTACGTTGTTTTTATAGGACCACACTTATGGGTAAAGAGGTCATAACTGGTATGACCTCTACAGTCTGGCAAACTTTCAGCACTCTGCAAGTTATTAAAGTGTTAAAACTGCCAGATTGCGCTCTACCAGCGAACTCCCCATGCCCGGCACCTGCTTTAAGTCCTCCACCGTTTTAAACGGCCCGAACTCCTCACGATAGCTCACAATCGCCTGCGCTTTCTTCAGACCCACGCCATTCATGACTCGCGCTAAATCCTCCGCAGAAGCGCTGTTGATGCTTACCCTGGTGCCTTCATCATCGCTCGCTTTAGCCGGTTGCGTGGCTTTGCTTTGTGCTACTCCCGTAGCATCCGCTTTGGCTTGAGTCGCCTGGCTTTTGGCGACTGGCTCGGCAGCCAGTGCGCTTTGAGCCATACCGGCACAGGTCAATGAAAGGGTAATAAGCAGGGCTTTGATTCCATGTTTCATACTGTTTTCTCCTTGTTTGTTAACAGTGGAATCACGATAGCGAGGCGCAGAACAGCAGACAAACGGCAAATATCAGAAATGGAAAAGGCCGCGAAAGCGGCCTTTGGTCGATACAACTTTTTGCAATTTTTTGCGAGTAGCCTCGGTTATTGCTGCTGTTCCAGCGCGTCACCGACTTTAATTTTTGCGGCTTTACGCAGGTTGCTCATCAGCGCTTCAAAGACAATCTGCGCGTTGTTCTGGGTAATCCCCTGAACCATCGCTTTCTTCTGCGCTTCAGGCATAGAACCGGCTTTCACCTCGTCCAGCGCCAGCAGTACAACGTTACCCTGCATGTCGTTCGCCACGCCGTAGCTCGGTTTGTCTTTCGCCGGCAGGCTCAGGCCAAAGGCCGCCTGACTCAGCGGATCCTGACCCGTACGACTCAGCGTTTTCGCCTCGCCAAAGCTCAGACCCGCCGCTTTCATGGCTTCATCGCCCTTACCAGCTTTCAGATCCGCCAGCAGTTTATCGGCATCAAGCTTTGCCTGCTGTTCTGCTTTATTGTGCTTAACAAGCGCAGTTACCTGATCTTTCACTTCAGCCAGTGGTTTAACAGCTTCAGCTTTGTGCTCTGCAATACGCAGTACAAACGCGCGATCGCCATCCACGGTGATGATGTCGGAGTTACTGCCAGGCGTACCGTTCTCACCCACCAAACCACCATTGAAAATGATGTCAGCGACCGGTTTGAAGTTCAGCTCTTCCGGCAGGCTGTCACGGCTAAACCAGCCCGTTTCAACCGCTTTCATACCCGCCGCCTGCTCCGCACCCGCCAGGGATTCGTTATCATTGCTGGCGGCATCGCTCACTTTCTGCTGCAGCGCATAGTAGGCATCCAGCGCTTTTTCCTGCTTCACTTTCGCCGCAATGTCGTCGCGGGCTTCGCTCAGCGGTTTAACCTGCGCAGGCTGTACGTCGTCAAGACGCGCAACGAGGAAACCAACGGAAGACTTAATCACACCTGACAGCTGACCCTTCTCTTTCAGACCGGCATTCTTCAGCTCATCCGGGGTGGTGGAATCTTCCAGCCATCCCATATCGCCGCCTTTGCGGGCAGAGATGATGTCAGCAGATTTTTCTTTTGCCAGCGCAGCGAAATCACCGCCTTTGTTCAGCTCGTCCAGTACCGCTTTAGCTTCATCCTCTGTTTTGGTCTGAATAATGCTGTAGCGGTTACGCTGCGGCTGAGTGAACTGGTCCTGATGCTGGTCATAATAAGCCTGAATATCAGCATCGCTGGCCCTCTCCTGCATAGCTGCAGCATCCAGCTTGATGTAACTCACGCGGAACTGTTCCGGCGTCATAAAGTTGTTTTTATTCTGCTCGTAGTAGCTGGCAACTTCCTGCTCGGTAACAGACTGCTTCGCGGCCAGTGCGTTAACGTCAATTGTCGCCTCGCGAACGATACGCTGCTGTGCGACTAGCGCCGCCAGCTCGTCCGTTTCGCCTTTCAGCATAAAGTCCGTACCGGCAACGCCGTTAATCAGTTGCTGGGTAGTAAGCTGATTACGTAATGCCTGAGCGTACTGGTCTGCGGTCATTCCCATCTGATTAACAATCGCGATGTAGCGATTATTATCAAATTTGCCGTCCACCTGGAACGCAGGCGTGGCGAAAATAGCCTGTTTAACCTGATCGTCGCTGATGTTGAGATTAAGCTCGCGGGAGTACTGATCCAGCAACGCTTCGTCAATAAGACGATTCAGCACCTGCTGACGCAGCGTTTTCATGTAGCCTTCGTTCGCAGCCAGCTCGGAGTATTGATCGCCCAGCTGTTGCTGCATGCGGTTACGTTCGCTGTTGAACGCATTCTCGAACTGCCCGCGGCTGATCTCCTGGCCATTCACTTTGGCGGCGAAGTTATTGCCCCCGCCAATCAGGTAACCACTCACGCCGGTCAAAATGAACGACACGATAATGATACCGAAAATAATCTTGAGCACGAGACTGTTAGCAGCCGTGCGTAAGCTGTCCATCATGGTGTAACCACACTCCGCTGTAGATGACTATACGCGTTATCTCTCAAGCCGCCTGCGCGTTGGTACAATGGCGGCAAGGATTTTGAGTATATATGCTTCACGCAGCATAGCGTTTCCTGAACGCTGCGCACAAAGGCCTATTGTGACAAGAAACTGGGGCAATTGTCAGCCCACAACGCGTAGAAAGTACCGGAATTACAAATAAAAAAGGCACATCAGTCGATGCGCCCTTGTACTTCGTCACATCCCCAAAGGGGAAATCACTTAGTTTACCGCGTCTTTCAGTGCTTTACCTGCACGGAAGCCCGGTACTTTAGCCGCGGCGATGGTGATCTCTTTACCTGTTTGCGGGTTGCGACCAGTACGGGCAGCACGCTCTTTAACGGCAAAAGTACCAAAACCTACCAACGCTACGTCATCACCTTCTTTCAAAGATTCAGTAACAGAAGCAATAATTGCATCTAACGCACGTCCAGCCGCAGCTTTAGAGATATCAGCCCCTGCAGCAATTTTGTCGATCAGTTGAGATTTATTCACTCTTCTCTTCCTCTTTATAATTTATATCGCACCTGAATCCTTCAAAGTGCGAACGCGCAGCAGTTATATCAGGCCTGCCATGCCCTTACAACACCCGTTAATGATGGCAAGCCCAATCCGTCATCTAAATTAGCTATACAAAAAAAGGCTGGCAAGTCCGAAATGGCCTGCCAGCCCTGTTTTTATTAGTGCTCTTTGCGCGAGGTCACTATTTTGCGGTCACAACCTGCATTCCGGAGGGCTCATTTTGCAACGCGAGCGTCAGAACCTCCTCAATGCGTTTCACCGGATGGATGTCCAGATCGGCAATCACGTTGTCCGGAATCTCTTCCAGGTCACGTTTGTTTTCGTCTGGAATTAAGACCGTTTTAATACCGCCACGGTGTGCCGCCAGCAGTTTTTCTTTCAAACCACCAATAGGCAGAACCTGACCACGCAGGGTGATCTCGCCGGTCATCGCCACATCGGCGCGTACCGGGTTACCGGTCAGACAAGAAACCAGCGCGGTACACATGGCAATACCCGCACTTGGACCGTCTTTCGGCGTCGCCCCTTCAGGTACGTGAACGTGGATATCGCGTTTTTCGTAAAAGTCGGGATTAATACCCAGTTTTTCCGCACGCGCACGCACCACGGTCAATGCAGCCTGAATGGATTCCTGCATGACTTCACCCAAAGAACCGGTGTAGGTCAGCTTACCTTTACCCGGTACACAGGCGGTTTCGATGGTCAGCAGATCGCCGCCCACTTCCGTCCAGGCCAGACCGGTTACCTGACCCACGCGGTTTTCGTTATCCGCGCGGCCATAGTCAAAGCGCTGTACGCCCAGGTAGTCGTGCAGGTTGTCGCCATTGATCTCAATGTGTTTCAGCGACTTGTCGAGCAGCAGCTGTTTCACCGCTTTACGGCACAGTTTGGAAATTTCGCGCTCCAGACTACGCACGCCAGCTTCACGGGTGTAATAACGAATAATGCCCACAATGGCGCTATCGTCGACCGTCAGCTCACCTTTTTTCAGCGCGTTACGCTCAATCTGTTTCGGCAACAGGTGACGTTTAGCAATGTTCAGCTTCTCGTCTTCGGTATACCCGGACAGACGGATCACTTCCATACGATCCAGCAACGGTGCAGGAATATTCATGGAGTTAGAGGTCGCAACGAACATCACGTCGCTGAGATCATAGTCCACTTCCAGGTAGTGATCGCTGAACGCCACGTTCTGCTCTGGATCCAGCACCTCAAGCAGTGCAGAAGCCGGATCGCCACGCATGTCGGAAGACATTTTGTCGACCTCATCAAGCAAGAACAGCGGGTTTTTAACGCCCACTTTAGCCATTTTCTGGATCAGTTTACCCGGCATCGAACCAATATAGGTCCGGCGGTGACCGCGAATTTCAGCTTCATCACGCACGCCGCCCAACGCCATACGGATATATTTACGTCCGGTTGCTTTAGCGATGGACTGTCCCAGAGAAGTTTTACCTACCCCCGGCGGCCCAACCAGGCACAGAATCGGCCCCTTGATTTTATTCACACGGCTTTGAACCGCGAGATACTCAAGAATACGGTCTTTGACGCGTTCCAGACCGTAATGGTCAGTATCGAGGATTTCCTGAGCCTGACGCAGATCTTTTTTGACCTTGCTACGCGCATTCCACGGTACCTGAACCATCCAGTCGATGTAGCCACGCACTACGGTCGCTTCCGCTGACATTGGAGACATCATTTTCAGCTTCTGCAGCTCTGCTTCCGCCTTCTCTTTTGCCTCTTTCGGCATTTTCGCCGCGTCGATTTTACGCTTCAACGCTTCGTTTTCGTCCGGCGCATCGTCCATCTCGCCGAGCTCTTTCTGAATGGCTTTCATCTGCTCGTTCAGATAGTACTCACGCTGGGATTTTTCCATCTGCTTTTTCACGCGGTTGCGAATGCGTTTCTCAACCTGCAGCAGATCGATTTCAGATTCCATCATCGCCATCAAATATTCCAGACGTTCGTTAACGTCGGACATCTCCAGTACGGACTGCTTATCAGCAAGCTTCAGCGGCATGTGCGCAGCGATGGTGTCCGCCAGACGTGCAGGATCGTCAATGCTGTTCAGCGACGTCAGCACTTCGGGCGGGATTTTCTTGTTCAGCTTGATATAGCCTTCGAACTGGCTGATTGCGGTACGCACCAGCACTTCCTGTTCGCGCTCATCAATAGCAGGCGAGTCAAGGTACTCCGCTTTCGCCCAGAAGTGCTCGCCGTTGTCAGACAGCGCTGAAATACGCGCGCGCTGTAACCCCTCGACCAGCACTTTTACGGTGCCATCAGGCAGTTTCAGCATCTGCAAAATAGAGGCCACGGTCCCGACGGTGAAAAGATCGTTTACACCCGGCTCATCCGTTGATGCTTCTTTCTGGGCGACCAGCATGATTTTTTTATCATGGTCCATAGCCGCTTCCAGACAACGGATAGATTTTTCCCGCCCTACAAATAAGGGTATGACCATGTGCGGATAAACCACCACATCGCGCAACGGCAATACGGGGATTTCAATGCGTTCAGAACGCTCAGGATTCATAGAGCTCTCTCTTAGTTTAGTTTCCGCCAGGTAATCAGGTGGCACGACTGTGCTCCACACCACCTTTAACATGTATGTCAGTATATGGGGATGTTTCCCACACATTCAACGCCATGTTTACGGAAAAATAAAAGGGGAGATAAAATCCCCCCTTTTTAATTAAATGTCTGTATGAATTGATGAATTATTCGCCAGATGCCTGCTGTGCTTCCGGCTTACCATAAATCAGCAATGGCTTGCTCTGACCGCCAATCACCGACTCATCGATCACCACTTTTTCGACGTCTTCCATAGAAGGCAGATCGTACATGGTGTCGAGCAGCGCGGCTTCGACGATAGAACGCAGACCACGAGCACCGGTTTTACGTGCCATTGCTTTCTTGGCGATCGCATCCAGCGCTTCCTCACGGAATTCCAGATCGACACCTTCAAGATTGAACAGCGCCTGGTACTGCTTGGTCAGGGCATTTTTCGGCTCTTTCAGGATCTGAATCAGCGCTTCTTCGCTCAGTTCGCTCAGCGTTGCGACAACCGGCAGACGCCCGATGAATTCAGGGATCAGACCAAATTTGATCAGATCTTCCGGCTCCACCTGCGACAGCAGCTCACCTTCGCTGGCTTTATCAGACTGCGCTTTTACCGTTGCGCCAAAACCAATGCCGGAGCCCGTTTCAACACGGTTAGCAATGACTTTATCCAGACCGGCAAAGGCACCGCCGCAGATAAACAAGATCTTGGAGGTATCAACCTGCAGGAATTCCTGCTGAGGATGTTTACGTCCCCCCTGCGGTGGAACGGCAGCAACCGTACCTTCGATCAGTTTCAACAGCGCCTGCTGTACGCCTTCGCCGGAAACGTCACGGGTGATGGACGGGTTGTCAGACTTACGAGAAATCTTGTCAATTTCATCGATATAGACGATCCCGCGCTGTGCTTTCTGCACGTCGTAATCGCACTTCTGCAGCAGTTTCTGAATAATATTTTCAACATCTTCCCCCACATAACCGGCTTCGGTCAGCGTGGTGGCATCGGCCATAGTGAACGGAACGTCCAGCAGGCGTGCCAGCGTTTCAGCCAGCAGCGTTTTACCGGAACCCGTCGGGCCAATCAGCAGAATGTTACTTTTGCCCAACTCGACGCCATTGCTGGTGTCGCCGTTGCGCAGACGTTTGTAATGGTTGTATACCGCGACCGCCAGCACTTTCTTCGCCTGCTCCTGACCGATAACGTAATCGTCCAGGTGGTTGCGAATTTCATGCGGCGTCGGCAGCGCACTGCGTTCACGGTGCGGTGCTACTTCCTTAATCTCTTCGCGAATGATGTCGTTACATAAATCAACACATTCGTCGCAGATATACACGGATGGTCCGGCAATCAGCTTACGCACTTCATGCTGGCTTTTGCCGCAAAAAGAGCAGTACAACAATTTGCCCGAGCCATCTTTGCGTTTATCTGTCATGGGTCAAAACCTCTTCTTTGTTCTTTGTGCCGCACACGACGACGCAAATGCCATTCTCAGGCGCAAGACGCTAGTCAGCGTTGTGCCGCTCCAGGTAATTATAGCGGTACACCTGCGCGCTGGGCATTAATTACGATGGGTCAAAATCGAGTCGACCAGACCGTACTCTACCGCTTCAGAAGCGGAGAGGAAACGATCGCGCTCGGTATCACGTTCAATCTGCTCAAGAGATTGACCCGTATGATGCGCCATAAGTTCGTTCATGCGCCCTTTTACCTTGAGGATTTCACGGGCATGAATTTCAATATCCGTTGCCTGGCCCTGGTAACCGCCCAGAGGCTGGTGGATCATGACGCGAGAGTTAGGCAGGCAAAAACGTTTACCTTTCGCCCCAGCCGTCAGCAGGAACGCGCCCATTGAGGCCGCCTGGCCCATACAAATGGTGCTGACGTCCGGCTTAATAAACTGCATGGTGTCATAGATAGACATCCCGGCAGTGATCACCCCACCAGGGGAGTTGATGTACAGGTAGATATCTTTTTCTGGGTTTTCTGCTTCCAGGAACAGCATCTGCGCCACGATCAGGTTAGCCATATGGTCTTCGACCTGGCCTGTCAGAAAAATGACGCGTTCCTTAAGTAGACGAGAATAGATATCAAAAGAGCGCGCACCACGTGAGGACTGTTCAATGACCTCACGTGGTGAGCG
>Ga0153982_1000024_pt1 | contig 115259 bp, 107 predicted proteins | sample TSGA066MetaG_FD_104743 | JGI IMG/M metagenome (GOLD analysis project Ga0153982, IMG submission 104743) | Attine ant fungus gardens microbial communities from Georgia, USA - TSGA066 MetaG | ecosystem: Host-associated > Fungi > Mycelium > Unclassified | place: USA: Georgia, Alexander Wildlife...
ACTCTATCCAGCTGAGCTACGGATGCAAATGGCGGTGAGGCGGGGATTCGAACCCCGGATGCAGCTTTTGACCGCATACTCCCTTAGCAGGGGAGCGCCTTCAGCCTCTCGGCCACCTCACCAACACGCCTCTTGCGAGTGCTTCGAAGAACTTGTTTCTGCTCATCGTCGCTGCGTGGCGCACATATTACTTTCTGGGACTTATAAGTCAAACAATTTTTCCTGCGCTTTTATCGTTTGCACATTTCACGCGCAATTAGTCTGCAAAAACGGCAAAAAGAGTGTTTTATCAACAGATAAATTGGCAATTTCCTGAAGCAATGAACAAACAGAAAAATCGCAGGGAAAGGCAATGCGCGGATGGGAATCGAAAAAATGAGGAAGACGAAGAAGATACGAAGAAGAAAAGAGAGAATTCAATCAGGTTGCGCCTCACCAGAAAGGTGAGACGCGAAAACCTTAGTAACTGGACTGCTGGGATTTTTCAGCCTGGATACGCTGGTAGATCTCTTCACGATGGACAGAAACTTCTTTCGGGGCGTTTACGCCAATGCGCACCTGGTTGCCCTTCACCCCTAAAACTGTCACGGTGACCTCATCGCCTATCATGAGGGTCTCACCAACTCGACGAGTCAGAATCAGCATTCTTTGCTCCTTGAAAGATTAAAAGAGTCGGGTCTCTCTGTATCCCGGCATTATCCATCATATAACGCCAAAAAGTAAGCGATGACAAACACCTAAGTGTAAGCAGTCACGGCATCACATTCTGTTAAACCTAAGTTTAGCCGATATACACAACTTCAACCTGACTTTATCGTTGTCGATAGCGTTGATACAAACGCTGCGGATTGAAGTCCGCAGCGTCGACTTACGCTTATAATTATTACAGTTTTGCGCTGACCCAGCCTTTCACACTGGCTAACGCTGCAGGCAGAGCCGCAGCATCCGTACCACCGGCTTGCGCCATGTCCGGACGACCACCACCCTTACCGCCTACCTGCTGAGCGACCATTCCAACCAATTCCCCTGCTTTAACGCGATCTGTCACGTCCTTAGACACACCCGCAATCAGAGAAACCTTACCTTCCACTACCGTTGCCAGAACGATAACGGTAGACCCCAGTTGATTTTTCAGATCATCAACCATGGTACGCAACATTTTCGGCTCAACATCCGCGAGTTCGCTGACCAGCAACTTCACGCCGTTGATATCCACTGCTTTGCTGGAGAGATTTGCACTCTCCTGCGCCGCAGCCTGTTCCTTCAATTGCTGCAATTCTTTTTCGAGTTGACGCGTACGCTCCAGCACGGAACGAACTTTGTCACCAATATTCTGGCTATCGCCTTTCAGCAGCTGCGCAATATCGCTTAAGCGATCGCTCTCAGCATGCACGGTTTGGATAGCGCCTTCACCGGTAACAGCTTCGATACGACGAACGCCCGCCGCAGTGCCTGACTCGGACACAATACGGAACAGACCGATATCACCCGTACGGCTGGCATGAGTACCACCACACAGTTCGGTAGAGAAATCACCCATGCTCAGAACACGCACGTGGTCGTCATATTTCTCGCCAAACAGCGCCATTGCGCCTTTGGCTTTCGCCGCTTCGAGATCCATGATGTTCGTTTCAATCGGCAGATTGCGACGAATTTGCGCATTCACCAGATCTTCAACGGCACGGATTTCAGCAGGCTTCATAGCTTCAGTATGAGAGAAGTCGAAGCGCAGTACTTTGTCGTTAACCAACGAGCCTTTCTGTGCCACATGCGTGCCCAGTACCTGGCGCAACGCCGCGTGCATCAGGTGCGTTGCGGAGTGGTTCAAGCGAATGCGCGCACGACGAGCGTCATCAACATCAGCCTGTACTGCATCGCCAATTTTCAGAGAACCCGCAGACAGCTTACCAATGTGACCAATGGCCTGGCCATATTTCTGCGTGTCGCTAACGGCAAACTCGAAGCCTGCGCCTTTCAGTTCACCCTTGTCGCCAACCTGACCACCAGATTCCGCATAGAACGGAGTCTGATCCAGTACAACAACTGCGTCCTGACCTGCGTTAATTGCGTCTACCGCTTTACCATCAACAAACAGCGCGGTCACTTTGCCATTCAGTTCCAGGTGTTCGTAGCCTTTAAATTCAGAGGCGCCATCAACACGAATCATCGCATTGTAGTCTGCGCCAAAGCCGCTGGCTTCACGGGCGCGACGGCGCTGTTCTTCCATTGCGGCTTCAAAACCCGCTTCGTCAACCTTAATGTTGCGCTCACGGCAAACGTCCGCCGTCAGGTCAACCGGGAAACCGTAGGTGTCATACAGACGGAATGCGGTTTCGCCATCCAGCGTGTCGCCGGTCAGTTTTGCCAGTTCTTCATCTAACAGCGCCAGACCACGCTCCAGAGTACGCGCAAACTGCTCTTCTTCGGTTTTCAGAACCTGCTCAACCATAGCCTGCTGACGCTTCAGTTCTTCACCTGCGGAGCCCATCACATCCACCAGCGGACCAACCAGCTTGTAGAAGAAGGTATCCTTCGCGCCCAGCATGTTGCCATGACGTACCGCGCGACGAATGATACGGCGCAGCACATAGCCACGGTTTTCATTCGACGGGACAACGCCGTCGGCAATCAGGAATGCACAGGAGCGGATATGGTCAGCGATAACGCGCAGCGACTTGTTGCTCAGATCAGTTGCACCGGTGACTTTCGCTACGGATTCAATCAGTGAACGGAACAGGTCGATTTCATAGTTGGAGTTAACGTGTTGCAGCACGGCCGCAATACGCTCAAGACCCATCCCGGTATCCACGGACGGCTTTGGCAGCGGTTCCATGGTGCCGTCAGCCTGACGGTTGAACTGCATGAAGACGATGTTCCAGATCTCAATGTAGCGATCGCCATCTTCTTCTGCGCTTCCCGGAGGGCCACCCCAAATGTGGTCACCGTGGTCGTAGAAAATTTCGGTACACGGACCGCAAGGACCGGTATCACCCATCTGCCAGAAGTTGTCGGAAGCATAAGCCGCGCCTTTGTTATCACCGATACGGATGATACGTTCGCGCGGAATACCAACTTCTTTTTCCCAGATTTCATAGGCTTCATCGTCAGTTTCATAGACGGTGACCCACAGACGCTCTTTTGGCAGGGCAAACCAGTTTTCACCGGTCAGCAGTTCCCATGCGTATTGAATAGCATCATGTTTGAAATAATCGCCGAAGCTGAAGTTGCCCAGCATTTCGAAGAAGGTGTGGTGACGTGCAGTGTAACCGACGTTTTCCAGGTCGTTGTGCTTACCACCCGCACGTACGCAACGCTGCGAGGTGGTTGCGCGGGAATAATTACGCTTGTCGAGGCCAAGGAACACATCCTTGAACTGGTTCATCCCGGCGTTGGTAAACAACAAAGTAGGGTCATTGTTCGGTACCAGGGAGCTGCTGGCAACTACCTGATGTCCTTTACTATGGAAAAAATCGAGAAACGCCTGACGGATCTCAGCGGTGCTCTTGCTCATAATTATCCTGAAGAAATCAAGCTAACGAAATGTCATTACCAGCATCGGCACGTAAACTGCGCCTCTGGCAATCGAAAAGTGGGAATAAGATAAGTTTTCTTTACTGGGAAGTAAAATCCCGTATGCGCTCAATCGTCAAAATTTCGCCATATCGCCTGAATATCTTCCATCAGATAGCCACGGTAGAGCAAAAAACGCTGGACCTTTACCTTATCTGAAAAATCTACAGGTAAAGGTTCTCCGTATTTACGGATAGCCTGCACGCGCGCAAGCCCTGCCCAGTCAATTTCGCACTCGCGCATGGCACGTTCAACGGCTTCACGCGAGATCCCTTTTTGGTTTAATTCCTGACGCACACGCGCAGGCCCATAACCTTTACGGCTTCGACTGGAGATAAACTGCTGAACGAAGCGGTCATCATCCAGATAACGACTTTCAATACACCAGGCGATGACTTTGTCGTAATCCTCCGGTGTAGCATCAATGTCTTCCGGTCCATTTTTTCCCATCACCGGAGCGGCCAGCTTACGCCGCAGTTCCTGCTCGCTGTGATCGCGCATCGCCAGAATACGTACAGCGCGGTCAAGAAGTCGGGAATAAGCGGAGCGGCGGGAAGTTGCTTCTGTCATAGTGAGCCTTCAGAAATGGAAAAGGGCTGCATGGTATGCAGCCCTTCTATGTGCGATAACGTCAGATTATCAGAAATCTTCGTTCGTTTCTTTTACATCTTCACCGCTGTCATCAACAGAGAAGTCTGGTTTTGAATCCGGGTTATTGAGCAGTAACTCGCGTACTTTCTTCTCAATTTCCTTCGCAGTTGCCGGGTTTTCCTTCAGCCAGTTAGTGGCATTCGCTTTACCCTGACCAATTTTCTCACCGTTGTAGCTGTACCATGCACCGGCTTTTTCAATCAGCTTCTCTTTCACGCCCAAATCAACCAGTTCGCCGTAGAAGTTGATACCTTCACCGTAAAGAATCTGGAATTCAGCCTGTTTGAACGGCGCTGCAATTTTGTTTTTCACAACCTTAACACGGGTTTCGCTACCAACCACGTTGTCGCCTTCTTTCACCGCGCCAATACGGCGGATATCCAGGCGAACAGAAGCATAGAATTTCAGGGCGTTACCACCGGTGGTGGTTTCCGGGTTACCGAACATAACGCCAATCTTCATACGGATCTGGTTGATGAAAATCAGTAGCGTGTTGGACTGCTTCAGGTTACCGGCCAGCTTACGCATTGCCTGGCTCATCATACGTGCCGCAAGGCCCATGTGAGAGTCACCAATCTCGCCTTCGATTTCTGCCTTCGGTGTCAATGCGGCAACGGAGTCGACAACGATAACGTCAACCGCACCGGAGCGCGCCAGCGCATCACAGATTTCCAGCGCTTGTTCACCGGTATCCGGTTGAGAACACAGCAGGTTGTCGATATCAACGCCGAGCTTGCGCGCATAGACGGGATCCAGCGCGTGTTCCGCATCAATGAACGCACAGGTTTTACCTTCGCGCTGTGCGGCAGCAATAACCTGCAGGGTCAGCGTCGTTTTACCGGAAGATTCAGGCCCGTAGATTTCAACGATACGGCCCATTGGCAAACCGCCCGCGCCCAATGCGATATCCAGAGAAAGCGAACCGGTGGAGATAGTTTCCACATCCATGGAACGGTCTTCACCCAGGCGCATGATGGAGCCTTTACCGAATTGCTTTTCGATCTGACCCAGCGCTGCCGCCAACGCTTTCTGTTTGTTTTCGTCGATAGCCATTAATTACTCCTGTCATGCCGCTTTCGGGTTAAACCGCGAAACGTGGTAGATAATGTTCTGTTGAGGCAATTATACTGTATGCTCATACAGTATCAAGTATTTTGTAGAAATTGTTGCCACAGGGTTTGCAACGCGTAGGCGGTCGCCTGTCGACGCACCGCATCGCGATCGCCGCTGAAGCATTCCCGGCGAGTAATCCCCTCGCCGCTCGCGCTGGCAAAAGCGAACCATACCGTGCCCACGGGCTTTTCCTCACTGCCGCCATCTGGCCCTGCAATACCACTTATCGAAACAGCGAAGTGCGCACGGGCCGCTTTTAGCGCGCCAATCGCCATCTCCACCACCACAGGTTCACTCACCGCCCCATGCTGGACTAGCGTCTCTTCGCGCACGCCAATCATCTGCGCTTTGGCTTCATTGCTGTAGGTCACAAACCCGCGCTCAAACCAGGCAGAGCTGCCGGCAATATCCGTAATTGCTTTGGCTACCCAGCCGCCGGTACAGGACTCCGCCGTCGTCACGGTTGCCCCACGCACTTTCAACGCCAGGCCAACCTGCTCGCTTAACTGCATCAGTTCACTGTCGGTCATTTCAGCCTCTGTCAGTTAAAAAAATATGCCGGACAAGATAGCACTTTCATAACCAAGATGGGGATGAAGAGACAATTTTACGAGGAGGATTCAGAAAATAGATAAACCGCATTTAAAATGCCTACCAGATAACGCACCAGGATGGCCTATTCGGTCTACAAGGGATTGCCCCTGTAGACCGATAACAAATGATTACTGCACGCGCGCCAGCGCGACCGCCTGACCCAATTGCCACACGGCCATTGCGTAGTGGGTACTGTGGTTGTAGCGGGTGATGGTGTAGAAGTTCGGCAGTCCATACCAATACTGATAACCGGTACCGATATCCAGTCGCAGCAGGCTGGCCTGCTGATGATTCCCCAGCGACTGCTGCGGCGTCAGGCCCGCGGCGGCAAGCTGAGAAATGCTGTACTGGGTTTTAAAACCGTTCGCCAGCCCAGGCGCCTGGCCATTCGCCGGAACCGCTACCGTATCGCCTTTCACCCAGCCGTGGCCTTTGAAATAGTTCGCCACGCTACCGATAGCATCAACCGGATCCCACAGGTTAATGTGACCATCGCCATTGAAATCAACGGCATATTGTTTATAGGAGGATGGCATAAACTGGCCGTAGCCCATCGCCCCTGCGAAAGAACCTTTCAAATCGAGCGGATCGTCGCTTTCATTTCGCGCCATCAGCAGGAAGGTTTCCAGTTCACCAGAGAAATATTCCGCACGACGAGGATAGTTAAACGAGAGGGTCGCCAGCGCATCCAGAATCCGCGTTTTACCCATCACGCGACCCCAGCGAGTCTCTACGCCAATAATGCCAACGATAATTTCCGGCGGTACGCCATAGACCTGCCATGCACGGTTCAGCGCATCTTCATATTGATTCCAGAAGGCCACACCGTTTTGCACGTTATCCGGAGTGATGAACTGTTTCCGATACCGCAGCCATGCACCGTTAGGTCCGGCTGGCGGTTGAGTCGTCGGCGCCTGGCGGTCCATCAAACGCAATACCGAGTCCAGACGTTTGGCCTGCGACAGGATCTCCTGCAGTTGCTGGCGGTCAAAGCCATGCTTGTTCACCATTTTCTCGATGAACTGCTGCGCGTTCGGATTATTGGCAAAATCGCCGCCCGTTTGCATGACATTGTGCTGTGGCTCAAGCAGGAAGCCGCCGGATGGCGTACCCGTAGTCGTTTGAGTCTCTGAAGGTTTAGGTTTGCTGCTACACGCAGCAAGCAATACGAAAAGGGGAAGTAACGCTACATAACGACGCTTGAACATGAGACATCCATTAAACAAATTCAGCCTGGGAGAAGTATGGTAAAGCATCCTCCGCCACACAAGGAAGCGGTAGTCGCTCTCCTTCACAGAATTTCCCCACTCTTGCATTCCCGACCGCTACATTTGCACGCCCTCACGCACAACCTTTCAAATTAAAATATTTATCTTTCATTTTGCGATCAAAATAACACTTTTAAATCTTTCGATCTGATTAAAATTGGTTACCGTTTGGCAAGATAACTAAAACCCCTACAGGAGAGAATAATGATCGACACCATCACACTCGGTGCTGAGTGGTTTATCGGGTTGTTCCAGAAAGGCGGAGAGGTGTTTACCGGCATGGTGACCGGTATTCTGCCTCTGCTGATCAGTCTGCTGGTCATCATGAATGCGCTGATTAACTTTATCGGTCAGCAGCGTATTGAACGTTTTGCCCAGCGCTGCGCCGGAAACCCGCTGTCCCGCTATCTGCTGCTGCCGTGCATCGGCACATTTGTGTTTTGTAACCCAATGACGCTGAGCCTGGGCCGCTTTATGCCCGAAAAGTTCAAGCCCAGCTACTACGCAGCCGCCTCTTACAGTTGCCATTCAATGAACGGCTTATTCCCCCACATCAACCCCGGTGAACTGTTCGTCTATCTGGGGATCGCCAGCGGACTGACCACGCTGGGTCTTCCGCTCGGCCCGCTGGCGGTGAGCTATTTGCTGGTCGGCCTGGTGACCAACTTCTTCCGCGGCTGGGTGACCGATTTCACCACCACCATCTTTGAGAAAAAAATGGGCATTCAACTTGAGCAGAAAGTCCATCTGGCGGGAGCAACATCATGACGCGTATTCGTATTGAAAAAGGCACCGGCGGCTGGGGCGGCCCGCTTGAACTGGATGCCACGCCGGGTAAGAAAATTGTCTATATCACCGCCGGGACTCGCCCCGCAATAGTCGACAGGATAGCAAGCCTGACTGGTTGGCAGGCCGTTGATGGCTTCAAAGAAGGCGAGCCGCCAGAGAACGAAATTGGCGTGGCGATCATCGACTGCGGCGGCACGCTACGCTGCGGGATCTATCCAAAACGTCGGATACCAACAGTGAATATTCATGCGACGGGTAAATCCGGTCCGTTGGCCCAATATATTATCGAAGATATCTATGTCTCTGGCGTAAAAGAAGAAAACATTACCGTTGTCGGTGAAGCATCCGCTGCGTCAACGCCAGCAAATAGCACGATGGATCGCGAGTACGACACCAGCAAGAAAATTACCGAACAAAGCGACGGCCTGTTGGCAAAAGTCGGCATGGGAATGGGTTCAGCCGTTGCGGTTCTGTTTCAGGCCGGGCGAGACACTATCGATACCGTCCTGAAAACCATTCTGCCGTTTATGGCGTTCGTCTCGGCGCTGATCGGCATCATTATGGCGTCTGGTCTGGGGGACTGGATTGCCCATGGACTCGCACCGCTGGCCAGCCATCCGCTGGGGCTGGTAACCCTGGCGCTGATCTGCTCTTTCCCGCTACTGTCCCCTTTCCTCGGCCCTGGTGCGGTCATCGCCCAGGTTATCGGCGTCCTGATCGGCGTACAGATTGGTTTGGGGAACATTCCTCCGCATCTGGCGCTACCGGCCCTGTTCGCCATTAACGCTCAGGCTGCATGCGACTTTATTCCCGTCGGCTTGTCGCTAGCCGAAGCGCGTCAGGACACGGTCCGTGTTGGTGTGCCATCCGTACTGGTGAGTCGTTTTCTGACTGGCGCACCGACCGTTCTCATCGCCTGGTTTGTTTCCGGCTTTATTTATCAATAAGAGGCACTCAAAAATGACCGTGATTTATCAGACCACCATCACCCGCATCGGCCAGAGCGCCCCGGATGCACTCTGCGACCAGATGCTAATTACCTTTCGTGAAGGCGCGCCTGCAGATATCGAAGAATTTTGCTTCATCCATTGCCATGGGGAGCTGAACGGCTCTTTGCAAGCGGGGATCCAATTTGAGCTAGGCCAGCATCACTACCCGGTCACGGCCGTTGGCAGCGTGGCGGAACAAAACTTACGTGAACTGGGGCATATCACTCTGCGTTTTGACGGACTGAGTGAAGCGGAATTTCCCGGCACCGTACACGTTGCGGGCCCCGTACCGGACGGTATCGCGCCGGGCTGTATTTTGAAGTTTATTGCTTAAGATTTAAGGAGATAAAAATGAATCAGGTTGCCGTTGTCATTGGTGGAGGCCAGACCCTGGGGGCATTCCTTTGCCGTGGGCTTGCGACAGAAGGGTACCGCGTCGCGGTGGTGGATATCCAAAGCGATAAAGCCGCCAACGTCGCGCAGGAAATTAACGCCGAGTTTGGCGAAGGCACCGCCTACGGTTTTGGCGCTGATGCCACCAGCGAACAGAGTGTGCTGGCGCTGTCGCGCGGAGTGGATGAAATATTTGGCCGCGTCGATCTGCTGGTTTACAGCGCGGGTATCGCAAAAGCCGCGTTTATCAGCGACTTTCAGCTTGGGGATTTCGACCGCTCGCTGCAGGTGAATCTGGTCGGCTACTTCCTCTGCGCACGTGAATTTTCACGCCTGATGATCCGCGATGGCGTTCAGGGACGCATTATCCAGATCAACTCCAAATCAGGGAAAGTGGGCAGTAAACACAACTCAGGCTATAGCGCAGCAAAATTTGGCGGCGTAGGTTTAACCCAGTCGCTGGCGCTGGATCTGGCGGAATACGGGATCACCGTGCATTCACTGATGCTCGGTAATCTGCTGAAATCACCGATGTTCCAGTCATTATTACCGCAGTATGCGACCAAGCTTGGCCTTAAGCCAGACGAAGTCGAGCAGTACTACATTGATAAGGTTCCGCTTAAGCGCGGCTGCGATTATCAGGACGTGCTGAACATGCTGCTGTTTTACGCCAGCCCGAAAGCCTCTTACTGCACCGGGCAGTCCATTAACGTGACCGGCGGTCAGGTGATGTTCTAAGAAACATGATTGCCCGGTGGCGCTAAGCTTACCGGGCCTACACGCACAGGCCGGATAAAGCACAGCCTCCATCCGGCAAAATCGAAGGAGCACATTATGGTTTCCGCACTGATTACCGTCGCCGCTATCGCCTGGTGCCTGCAACTGGCGCTCGGTGGCTGGCAAATATCCCGCTTTAACCGGGCGTTTGATCAACTCTGCCAGCGCGGTCGGGTTGGTGTGGGCCGTTCCGGTGGACGGTTTAAACCCCGCGTGGTGGTCGCCATCGCGCTGGATGAGCAGCAGCGTGTTACCGATTCGTTATTTATGAAAGGTCTTACTGTATTCGCCAGACCCGCTAAAATTGCCACGATAATGGGCAAACATCTTGATGATTTACAGCCTGATGTGATCTTTCCCCATGATCCGTTAGCGCAGAATGCACTATCATTGGCGCTTAAACTGAAACATGGATAATTTCGTTGTGAATGCTAATAGCTTGCGAAATTATCATTTTGCAACCTATTAAGTCAGGGTAATCACGCCTATGAAACCTCGTCAGCGACAGGCAGCCATACTGGAGCACCTGCAAAAGCAGGGAAAGTGCTCGGTTGAAGAACTGGCCCACTACTTTGACACAACCGGCACGACCATTCGCAAAGACCTGGTCATTCTGGAGAATGCCGGAACCGTCATTCGTACCTATGGCGGCGTGGTATTAAATAAAGACGAATCCGACCCGCCAATCGATCACAAGACGCTAATCAATACACATAAAAAAGAGCAGATTGCCGAAGCCGCCGTCCGCTTTATTCACGATGGTGACTCGATTATTCTGGATGCGGGTAGCACCGTATTGCAGATGGTGCCGATGCTCACCCGCTTTAGCAACATCACCGTCATGACCAACAGTCTGCATATTGTTAACGCCCTTTCAGAGTTGGACAACGAGCAAACTATCCTGATGCCCGGCGGGACCTTTCGCAAAAAATCTGCGTCATTTCACGGTCAGCTGGCAGAAAACGCCTTTGAGCAGTTCAGCTTTGATAAACTCTTCATGGGCACCGACGGCATTGACCTCAATGCCGGCGTGACCACCTTTAATGAGGTGTTTAGCGTCAGTAAAGCGATGTGCAATGCCGCTCGCGAAGTGATTCTGATGGCTGACTCGTCAAAATTTGGGCGCAAAAGCCCCAATGTTGTGTGCAGTCTGGAAAGCGTCGACAAGCTGATTACCGATGCGGGTATCGACCCTGCGTTTTGTCAGGCGCTGGAAGCAAAAGGGATTGAAGTGATCATAACCGGAGAAACCAATGAGTGATGCACTACTGAACGCGGGCCGTCAGACGTTAATGCTGGAGCTACAGGAAGCCAGCCGACTGCCTGAACGACTGGGCGATGATTTTGTCCGCGCCGCCAATACTATCATCCACTGCGAAGGCAAAGTGATTGTCTCCGGGATTGGCAAATCAGGCCATATTGGCAAAAAAATTGCGGCGACCCTCGCCAGTACCGGCACGCCCGCTTTTTTTGTGCATCCAGCTGAAGCGCTGCACGGCGACTTAGGGATGATTGAAAGCCGTGATGTCATGCTGTTTATTTCCTACTCCGGCGGCGCAAAAGAGCTGGATCTCATCATTCCACGCCTGGAAGACAAGTCCGTCGCTCTGCTGGCAATGACCGGAAAACCGACCTCACCGCTGGGTCTGGCAGCCAAAGCCGTGCTGGATATTTCCGTTGAGCGCGAAGCCTGTCCGATGCGCCTGGCACCGACGTCCAGCACCGTGAACACTCTGATGATGGGCGACGCGTTGGCAATCGCCGTGATGCAGGCGCGCGGCTTTAACGAAGAAGATTTTGCCCGCTCGCATCCGGCGGGTGCGCTGGGCGCTCGTCTGCTAAATAAAGTGCATCATCTGATGCGCCGTGACGATGCCATTCCGCAGGTGACGCTCACCACCAGCGTCATGGACGCGATGCTGGAACTAAGCCGTACGGGTCTTGGCCTGGTGGCCGTCTGCGACGACGAGTCGCTGGTGAAAGGCGTCTTTACCGACGGCGACCTGCGCCGCTGGCTGGTTGGCGGCGGAGCGCTCACCACTCAGGTTAGCGAAGCAATGACCCATAATGGCATTACGCTACAGGCGCAGAGCCGCGCCATTGACGCCAAAGAGATCCTGATGAAGCGCAAAATCACTGCCGCACCAGTGGTAGATGAAAACGGTAAACTCACCGGTGCTATCAACCTGCAGGATTTCTATCAGGCAGGTATTCTCTAATCCTTCAGCCCCAGACGTTTCGCCAGCCGGTGCAGGTTGGCGACGTCTGTTTCCAACGCCCGCGCCGCGGCAATCACGCCCTGCCCCAACGACAATCCGCCGTCGCCCGCCGGTAAACGCTGTGGGAACAGTAAAGTAAAATCATGCAGATAAAACGCCAGCCGGGCTGACAATAAGCGGTTGTGCATCACACCTCCGCTGAATACCAGCGTCTTAATCCCCCGCGCTTCGGCCTGCAAACGCATCAGGGTGGCAAACCCACGCGCCAGCGCGTCGTGAAACGCCCACGCTCTTTCGGCAGGTTTGGCCTGCCAGGTCAGCCATTGCTGCCAAAAAACCGCTAAGTCCAGCTGATTGCCATCAAGCGGCACCGTGACAGGGTGCTCAACGCCCGCACATTGCGATGCCATCGCCTCCAGCGCGCAGGCCGCCTCACCTTCATAACTCAGCGATTCCGGCGCACATTGAAGCGCGGCGGCAACGGCATCAAACAGCCGTCCGCACGATGACGCCAGCGGTGCGTTAATCCCCCGCTCAATGGCGCGCGCCAGCACGTTCCAGTTTTGATGTTGCAGCACCGATGTTTCCGGGTAGCGCTGCCAGTCAGGAACAAAACGCAGGCACTGCGCGAGCAAATTGCGCCACGGCTGTTTTGCCGCCAGATCGCCCCCCGCCAGCGCTACCGCCGGTAAGCCGCCAAGGTGTTCGCATTCACGGTAGTTAACCCGCAAACACTCTCCCCCCCACAGCGCGCCGTTTTCCCCCATGCCGATACCGTCTAACGTCAGAGCAATCACGTCACCACCGTCGAGCGACCAGCCATGCTCGGCCAGACACGCAGCGGCATGCGCATGGTGATGCAGCACCGTTTCGGTTGGCAGATTCATTTCGCTGGCCCACTGACTGGAAACATAGCCAGGGTGTGCATCATGCACGACACGCTGCGGCGTAAAGTCATAAATGTTCTGGATCAGGCGTAGCGCATCACGCCACTGCTGCTGAATGCCGTCATCGCTGAGATCACCCAAATGCTGGCTGATAACCGCCTGTTCACCACGCACCAGACAGAAGGTATTTTTCAGATCTGCGCCCAGGCAAAGCATCGGCGGCACGTCGTGAAATCCTGGCGGCAGCGCCACCGCATCCGGCACGTAACCCCGTGAACGACGCAGCATCTCCCCACTGTCGCGCACCACAGAGTCATCCATCCGCTGCACAATTTCGCGGTTATGCAGCAGGAAACCATCGGCAATTTCGTGTAAATCTTCCAGCGCCTGCGCGTTGGTAATAGCAGGCGGTCTGCCGCTGAGGTTGCCGGAGGTCATTACCAACGGGCAATTCATCTCTTGTAAGAGTAAATGCTGCAACGGATTCGCTGGCAGCATGACGCCCACTTCCGTTAACCCTGGCGCAATGCTCTCGCTCAATGCAACGACATAGCGTTTCTGCACCAACACGATCGGCGCGGCTGGGGTTGTCAGCAAACGACGAGCAGATTCAGGCAGCCCGTCATCATCGGGCAGCATCACTGCCAGAGGTTTTGCCGGACGGTGTTTGCGCAGCCTGAGCAGCGCTACGGCGTCATCATTTCGTGCATCGCACACCAGATGAAACCCGCCAATCCCTTTAACGGCCACAATACCGCCCGCTTTCAGGCGCGATACTGCCGCCTGTAGCGCCTCTTCTTTCTCCGCCCGCTCACCCGCGCTACACCATTCGAGGTGGGGACCACATGCCGGACAGGCAACGGGCTGGGCATGGAAGCGGCGGTCGTACGGATCGCGATACTCTTTATCGCATTGCGCACAGAGTGGGAATGACGCCATCACGGTAAACGGGCGATCGTAGGGCATGGCGCGGATGATCGTAAAGCGCGGGCCACAGTGGGTGCAGTTGATAAAGGGATAACGATAGCGGCGTTCGCCGGGGGTGTTCATTTCAACCAGACATTCGGGACAGGTCGCGGCATCCGGAACGATTTGCGTATTCATCGTGCCGCCAGCACTTTGCCGAATCGAGAAATCGGCAGGCGGCTGCGTCCAGGCGAACGGTTCGCTCTCAACGCTGTCAATGCGCGCCAGCGGCGGACAGTGTTGATGCAACTGCGCAATAAACTCTGTCGGATCTTCCTGTAAACGCACAACCACACCGTCACCGTCGTTACACACATCGCCATGCAGCTGTAACCGCTGCGCCAGTTGCCAGACGTAGGGGCGAAATCCGACGCCCTGTACCTTACCGCGAATACGCAGTTGTACGCCGGAGTGGTTGTTTATTGTCATGATGAATTCCCGCGGTATTGTATCCCTGAAATGTCCGTTTGCCGGATGACGGCTTCGCCTTATCCGGCACGTATTTTACGCGGATTTTCAGATATCAGAACAGCAAAGATGCAGTGGAATCCAGCGCCGCGCGACGGCGTTTTTCAGCGCTCAGTTGCTCAAGCTTATTGCGATCCACATAAATCAGCGCGTGAGTCGGGCAGACTTCCATACAGGCAGGACCGGCCTCACGATGGTGGCACAGGTCGCACTTATTAGCTTCCGCTTTTTCTGCCCGGACGTTCAGACCCGCCCCGCTGTTACGTACAACCGGACGCACAACCACTTCCATTGCGCCATAAGGGCAAGCCACAACGCAGGTTTTACACCCAATGCAACGTTCCTGCATCACGTGGACAAAGCCTTTATCACGGCTGATTGCACCGTTCGGGCAGACGTTAGCGCACGGCGCGTCTTCACACTGGCGGCACAGCGTCGCCGTGGAGACATTAACGCCTTTGATGACGTGAATGCGGGGTAAAAAGGTTTCAGGGGTCAGCGATGCGCAGTCCTGGTTATCCTGATGGGATACCACACAGGCCACTTCACAGGTACGGCAACCAATGCATTTATTGGCGTCTGCAATGATGAAACGGTTCATCAATTTCTCCAGCAATGACAGATTATCTGCCGAAGCATTCACAAATCGTGCCAGAATTTAAGCTACTGTTTTTAAATGTTTTTTATTTGAATGAATGCAGAGAAGGCGTGTCATCGTCACTAGTGACGATGACAAATGACAGCCGTCAGCGCAAAACGAGCGGCGCAACTGAGTCGCGTTGAATGAGTTCACCGGTGAAGGTTTTTGGCGGCGTAAACACCCCGTCATCCAGCATAAAGATCAGGCGGCCTATCGTTTCCTGGATCATTTCCGTTACCGGTATTTTGACGCTGGAAAGCGCCGGAATAGTGTATGGCGCGATAGCGATATCATCAAAGCCAATCACCGACACCTGAGCAGGGACGCGCACGCCATGCGCGTGCAACTGCTTTATTGCACCGATCGCCATATCATCATTGCTGGCCACCAGCGCGGTAAAATTGACCTGACGCGAAAGCAAAGTATCGACTCCCGCTGCCCCGCAGGCTGGCGTCCATTTCCCTTTAACAATCAAATCATTATTAAGCGGAATGCCATGATGTGCCAGCGCGTCTTTATAGCCTGAAAGTCGCTCCACGCCGGTAGGCGAATCCATCGAGCCGGTAATAAAGCCAATCTCTTTGTGCCCGGCGGCAATGAGCTGAGTAACAGCGTTAAAACTGGTTTGCTTTTGATCGCACCACACACAGTGGCTGGTATTTTTCCGCAGCCGCCGATTAAGCACCATAATCGGCTGGGCGTGGGCGTCGATGATATTGTCTATCTCATCCACGCTAAGAAAACGCGGATAGATCATAATTGCGTCACAGCGCAGGTCGAGCAGGTACTGGATCGCCTGACGCTCTTCCTCTGCGCTGTGCTTACCGTCAGCCAGCAACAACTGGCGTCCCTTATCTTCCGCCATCCGCGCGGTATGAAACAGCAGTTCGCTGAAATAGACGCCGTGATAAAGGGTGTTAGTTACTACCAGACCCAGCGTCTGCGTAGTTTTCGCTGCCAGACTGCGTGCCAGCAAGTTAGGGCGGTAACCACTCTCTTCAATGGCCTGAAACACGCGGTCTTTGGTTTCCTGACTGACATAGCCATTCCCGGAAAGCACCCGGGAAACCGTCGCTTTCGACACCCCGGCACGCTTCGCCACCTCCAGCATCGTGGTCATATTACTCATCCCTTTTCTCTCAATGTGACGCAGTGTACTGCACCGTTTCGCCGCTGTCCTTGCTGCTAAATTGCAAACGCTGACATCTGATGACAGGAGTCACAATTTTAAAAAATGATCAAAATTAAACCTTGCTCATTGCGTGTAATTTAAACATGATTTTGTGGAACCGGTTTCCTATCTGCGTTTCATCCCCCAGAAAAGCGACCAACGTAAACGGATAAAACATAACGTACTCTACTGATAAAACAGGATTAAATCCGATGACCAAAAATTATGCAGCGCTGGCGCGCTCGGTTGTGACGGCTCTGGGAGGCGTGGACAACATCACCACAGTGACTCACTGTATGACCCGTTTGCGTTTCGTTATCAAAGATGACTCGCAGGTCGACAGCACGACGCTAAAGACGCTCCCTGGCGTGCTCGGCGTGGTGCGTAGCGATAACCAGTGCCAGGTGATCATCGGCAACACCGTTTCACAGGCGTATCGCGAGGTAGTCAGCCTGTTACCTGCCAATATGCAACCTGCAGAACCGCAATCCCAACCTCGGCTGACGCTGAAGCGGATTGGCGCGGGGATCCTCGACGCGCTGATCGGCACAATGTCCCCGTTGATCCCGGCCATTATCGGCGGATCAATGCTCAAGCTGCTGGCAATGATCCTCGAAATGACCGGTGTGCTGGTGAAAAGATCGTCCACGCTCACCATTCTGACCGTAATCGGCGACGGCGCCTTCTTCTTCCTGCCACTGATGGTCGCCGCCTCAGCAGCCATAAAATTCAAAACCAATATGTCGCTGGCAATCGCCATCGCAGGCGTACTGGTGCATCCCAGCTTCATCGATCTGATGGCGAAGGCCGCGCAGGGTGAGCACGTTGAGTTTGCCCTGATCCCGGTGACGGCGGTGAAATACACCTACACGGTGATCCCGGCGCTGGTCATGACGTGGTGTCTGTCCTACATCGAACGCTGGGTCGATCGCATCACTCCGGCGGTAACCAAAAACTTCCTTAAACCGATGCTCATCGTGCTGATCGCCGCCCCACTCGCCATCGTCATCATTGGCCCGATTGGTATCTGGATCGGTAGTGCAATTTCAGCGCTGGTTTATACCATTCACGGCTATCTCGGCTGGTTGTCGGTGGCCATTATGGGCGCATTGTGGCCGCTGCTGGTGATGACCGGTATGCACCGCGTCTTCACGCCAACCATTATTCAGACCATCGCCGAAACCGGAAAAGAAGGCATGGTGATGCCGTCGGAAATCGGCGCCAATTTGTCGCTGGGCGGTTCATCGCTGGCAGTGGCATGGAAAACCAAAAACCCGGAACTGCGTCAGACAGCGTTAGCGGCAGCCGCCTCGGCCATCATGGCAGGCATTTCCGAACCCGCGCTGTATGGCGTGGCGATCCGTCTGAAACGTCCACTGATTGCGAGTCTTATCAGCGGCTTTATCTGCGGTGCCGTTGCCGGTATGGCAGGACTGGCGAGCCACTCCATGGCGGCTCCAGGCTTGTTCACCAGCGTACAGTTTTTCGATCCAACCAATCCGATGACCATCGTTTGGGTGTTTGGCGTGATGGCGCTGGCGGTCGTGCTTTCCTTTGTATTAACACTGATCCTCGGCTTTGAAGATATTCCTGTCGAAGATGCAGCCGCGCAGGCCAGAAAAAACCAGGCCGCGCAACCAGGCAATATCAATAGCGCCAGCATTTGACTGGTATGAACTGAGGTTAACTATGTCTGTTTTTCCGCAAGGATTTTTATGGGGCGGCGCACTGGCCGCCAACCAGTCTGAAGGGGCATACCGGGAAGGCGGCAAAGGGCTGACCACCGTCGATATGATCCCCCACGGCACAAACCGCATGGCCGTCAAACTGGGTCAGGAAAAACGCTTTACGCTGCGGGATGACGAATTTTATCCCAGCCATCAGGCAATCGACTTTTATCATCGCTATAAAGAAGATATCGCGCTGATGGCGGAAATGGGGTTTACGGTTTTTCGTACTTCCATTGCCTGGAGTCGTCTCTACCCCAACGGCGACGAGCTGACGCCTAATGAAGAGGGTATCGCGTTTTACCGGGCCGTGTTTGCCGAGTGTAAAAAATACGGTATTGAGCCGTTAGTTACGCTGTGCCACTTTGATGTACCGATGCATCTGGTCAGCGAATATGGCTCCTGGCGTAACCGCAAAATGGTGACGTTCTTTACCCGCTACGCCCGTACCTGCTTCGAGGCCTTTGACGGTCTGGTGAAGTACTGGCTAACGTTCAACGAAATCAACATTATGCTGCACAGCCCTTTTTCTGGCGCCGGACTGGTGTTTGAAGCAGGTGAAAATCAGGATCAGGTAAAATATCAGTCCGCCCACCACGAACTGATTGCCAGCGCCCTGGCCACTAAAATTGCCCATGAAATTAATCCGCAAAACCAGGTTGGCTGTATGCTGGCGGGCGGTAATTTTTATCCTTATTCCTGTAAACCGGAAGATGTGTGGACCGCGCTGGAAAAAGACCGCGAAAACCTGTTCTTTATTGATGTGCAGGCGCGCGGAGCTTACCCCGCTTACTCTGCCCGTGTGTTTCGCGAAAAAGGCGTGGTGATAGAAAAAGCGGCGGGAGATGACGATATCCTGAAAAACACCGTCGATTTCGTCTCGTTTAGTTATTACGCATCGCGCTGCGCCTCCGCTGAAATGAATACTGGCAATACCAGCGCCGCTAACGTGGTGAAGTCGCTGCGTAATCCGTACATTGCCGCCAGCGAATGGGGTTGGGGCATCGATCCGCTCGGCCTGCGCATCACCATGAATATGATGTATGACCGCTACCAGAAGCCGTTGTTTCTGGTGGAAAACGGGTTGGGGGCGAAAGATGAGATCGATGCTAACGGCGAAATCAATGACGACTATCGCATTAACTATTTACGCGAGCATATTCGCGCCATGGCAGATGCTATTGAGGATGGCGTGCCGCTACTGGGCTACACCACCTGGGGCTGTATCGATCTGGTTTCAGCTTCAACCGGTGAAATGAGCAAACGCTACGGTTTTGTGTATGTGGACCGCGATGACGCGGGCAACGGCACGTTAGCGCGTAAACGCAAAAAATCATTCTGGTGGTATAAGAAAGTGATTGCGAGCAACGGGACCGATCTGGAATAACAATATTGCCGGATGACGGATGACGCCGCCATCCGGCAACACGTATTATTCAGAATATATATACCCGGTGTCTGTTATCATTTTTATTGTACAACTTTAGGATTTTGCAGCAGCGGCAAAGGCGCTTCGCCCAACGCGTGGACCTGACCAATAATTGTCGCGCTCCGACCAATCTGTAATGACTCAACATTCATACTATTATGGGAGCCAAACTGGAACTGAATCACGTTGTTCGTTTTATTATTTTCGTCTTTCAGGCTGACAATATAAGAATAGCTATTGGAAATACCATTAATCTTACGAATATCAGCGACAACGCCCCGCAATTTTACCCATTCACCAAGATAGTCCTTGTTTGCTTTAACGGGATTTAAGGTATAGGGCGCCACAAAATCAGCGACGGACAAGGTTGGCATTGCCGCAGCTGATGACTCCCCTGGTTGAAATAATCGGTCTCCCGCAGAGAAGAACGCGTCAGCCGCCGTCTCGCACCCGCTAAGAAGAGAGGAAATAACAATTAAATTTACCAAACGAATACCTGAACGCATAAATAACTCCTTTATATTAATTTCCCATATATTCAAATTCTAAATAATTCGAGTATATAACCTCCCTGAACAACGCCGAAATATAATATAACTCCCGTCTTAGTAAGAGAAGAGAATATTCCCCCTCAGCTATTATCGACTTATCACCTTTTTCATTATTTGCATTCTATTTTCTGGAGCTGCCTTCCAGTTTCGGGTTTGCCCTCCCGCCTTTTTACTGGCATTTTATTCAGTAGTTTTCCATCGATTTATTCGTAACAAGGGAGTGTTTATGTCTGGTAAAAATGGTAATGCCGAAGCGGTTATCAACAAGTCCTTACGTCATTTTAAAGTCAGCTATGTCAGAGTTCGGCATGAAGATCGCAAGACCGGTTTTACACGACGTATAAGCCGCCATGCTTCACTCACGCTGAACGGAGACTGGCTGGAACAGGCGGGGTTCCCAACGGGTACGTCAGTAAAAGTATCGGTTACGCAGGGGAAATTAATTATTGAACAAGCGGGTGAATAGTCTGTTTCAGGGGTGTCGAGGTTATCCGGATGGTGGTAATGCGACACACCATCCGGTATTCAGTGCCCTTAGGCTCAGGATTCCGGCGCCTCTAATTCAGCGAACCCACCGTGTCCTTCCCACCCGGCTAATCGCTGATAAACGGTATCTACCGCATCTTTGATCGGCTGTGTCATCGGGTAGTAAAAACCGACAATATCCGGTTGAATGCCCAGGAAAACCACCTCGCCAACGTCGTCTTTCAGCTGATCGACCAGGTAGTTCAGCGGCATGTTGTGGGTGGTCATCATGAACATCTCGGCAATATCATCCGGATCGATAATGCGGATTTCACCAGGGTTTAGCCCCATGTCGGTGGCATCCACAATCAACAGACGCTGCGGGCGCAACTCACGGATGGCGACGATGTCGTTTTCCGGCGCGCTACCGCCGTCGATGACAACCCATTGCCCTTGAGGATTTGCAGCACACATTTCGGCCAACAGCGGCCCCGCGCCGTCATCACCCATCATGCTGTTACCCACACATAATAAAACGTCAGTCACGATGTCTCCTCACCATCAGATAGATGGCGCTTTCCTGGTGGATATCGTGCAGCATGCTAAGCATCAGCTTGCTCCACTCCTGCTGCTGCGGGGTCTGCACCGCGCGCGCATCATCGAACGCGCGCGCCAGCATCTGCACATGGTTGAAATCGATGACGATCTCGCCGTACTTCGGCACGCCCTCCATTTTCCGGCGGGCTTCACTGCCTTCAGCAAGCGTGGCAATCCACGCCAGATATTCATCCCACGGACAGGTTAACGCCGCTTCCAGGCAATCGATGATCCCAAGGTGGTGACCAATCGCCAGGCTGTAATAGACAACCTGCTGCGCCTCAGCGGGCGTTGCATCGTTCTCATCAATAAACTTACGGCTCAGTTGACTGAACACCACCGTTTCACTCATCGGATACGCGCCTCTTCGACAACATGATTAAGATGCGTGACGATCTCGGTCAGACGCGGATCGTTTTCCGCTTCCAGCCAGCGCGCCACCTGATGCTCGCCCTGTCCTAACTGCGTCATGTAGTCATCAGCAATCTGGCGACCGTAGCGGTAGCCCGCCAGACGGCGTGCTTCACGATCCACCTTCACGCGCAGCGGCTGAACCATGTCCGGATGCAGAATTTCAGCCGGCTGGTCGTCCAGTTCACCTGGCGCACGCGCGTGAATTTTTTGTTCCAGCAGACCCAGCGCCATTGCAAAACCGTACAGCGTAGCCGCAGGCGTTGGCGGACAGCCAGGAATATACACATCCACCGGGACGATTTTATCCGTGCCGCCCCATACGCAGTATAAGTCGTGGAAGATACCGCCGCTGTTACCGCAGGCACCGTAAGAGATACAAATTTTCGGATCTGGCGCTGATTGCCAGGCGCGTAGCGCCGGAGAGCGCATGGCACGCGTTACCGCGCCGGTAAACAGCAGGATATCCGCATGGCGCGGTGACGGTACAACTTTGATACCAAAACGTTCGGCATCAAACAGCGGAGAAAGCGTAGCGAAGATTTCGATTTCACAGCCGTTGCAGCCGCCGCAGTCCACACGGTAAACGTACGCTGAACGCTTGATGCTTTTAAGCAGCGACGCTTTCATGCTGGCAATGGATTCATCCACCGTCATCGGTACCGGAATACCGTTGGCGTCACGTGGGCCTAATAAATTGCTCATCAGCTGGCCTCTTTCATATGGCGAGTCAGTTCAATACGGTCAGACGGCACCAGACATTTCTGGCGCTTACAATCCGGGCAGGTCTCAAAGCTTTCACGGTGGTTTTCCGCACGGCTGTCACCGTTGTGCTTAAGCAGCGCAATGGCGTAATCGATCTCTTTTTGTACCGCAAACGGGCGGTTACATACGCGGCAATTACACAGCGCAAAGCGGGACTGCTGCAGGAAATCCTCTTTCTTCCACACCGCCAGCTCATACTCCTGCGACAGCTTAATTGCCGCCGTCGGGCAGACTTCTTCGCAACGGGCGCAGAAGATGCAACGACCGAGGTTGAATTGCCACGCCAGCTCATGGGTGACCAGATCGGTTTCTACCGTCAGTGCGTTCGACGGGCACGCATTCACACAGGCCGCACAGCCAATGCACTGCTGCGGATTGTGTTCCGGTTTGCCACGGAAGTTTTTATCGACCGCAATCGGCTCCAGCGGATACGACGACGTCGGTGCCCCGGTTTTGATGACTTTTTTGATAAAGGTAAACATGGCGATTCCTTATTTCAGCGGCGAGTTTTTACGCTCGATGCTGTAGCGCTCAAGTTCTTTGTACGGCACGACTTTGCTCTTCTTCTTACGCACATCGACCACAGTCATGCGGTCGGTACAGGAGTAGCAAGGATCGAGGCTACCGATAATCAGCGGGGCATCGGAAACGGTATTGCCACGCAGCATGTAGCGCAGCGTCGGCCAGTTGGCGTAAGTCGCCGCGCGACAGCGCCAGCGATACAGTTTCTGGTTGTCGCCAGTCATACTCCAGTGGATGTCATCCCCGCGCGGCGCTTCAGCAAAGCCCAGTGCGAAACGGTGAGGAATGTAGGTGAAACCTTCCACAGCCAGCGGGCCGCCTGGCAGGTTGTCCAGACCAAAGTCGATCATATTCAGTGCGGTGTAGACTTCATTGATACGGACTTTCAGACGAGAAATCACGTCGCAACCCTGCTCACTGTGAACTTCCATCGGCAGCAGACCATAGCCCACAAACGGGTGATCGGCGCGGGTGTCACGCGCATGGCCGCTGGCGCGTACCATCGGGCCGACGTTACTGAAGTCACGGGCAATTTCCGGATCCAGACGACCAATACCTACGGTACGCTGTTCCATGTTCGGCGTGCTGAGCAGCATATCGACCAGTTCCTGCACGTCACGACGCATCTGCTGCGCCAGTTGACGGGTCTGGATCATATCCTCTTTCAGCAGATCACGACGAATACCGCCGATCAGGTTCAGACCGTAAGTTTTACGTGCCCCGGTGAGGATCTCTGCCATCTTCATGGAGGTTTCACGCACGCGGAAGAACTGCATAAAGCCGGAGTCAAAACCGGTAAAGTGACAGGCCAGGCCGAGGTTCAGCAGGTGCGAGTGCAGGCGTTCAACTTCCAGCAGAATGGCGCGGATCATCTGCGCACGTTCCGGCACGACGATGCCCATCGCGTTCTCGACGGAGGTGGTATAGGCGGTGCTGTGCGCAAAACCACAGATGCCGCACACGCGATCCGACAAGAACGTCACTTCGTTATAACCCATGCGGGTTTCCGCCAGCTTCTCCATGCCGCGATGGACATAGAACAGACGGTAGTCGGCATCAATGATGTTCTCGCCGTCAACAAACAGGCGGAAGTGGCCGGGTTCATCGGAGGTGACGTGCAGCGGGCCAATCGGTACCACGTTGTTTTTCTTGTCGCCCAGTTCGTTGATGAACTCGTAAGTTTCAGCATCGGTAGTCGGCGCGGGGCGCTGGCGATAATCCATGCTGTCTTTACGCAGCGGGTAGAGTTCGTCCGGCCAGTCATCCGGCAGTACCAGACGACGCTCATCGGGCAAACCAACCGGGATCAAACCGTACATATCGCGCACTTCACGCTCGCCCCAGACCGCAGCCGGCACGCGCGGCGTGACGGACGGGAACTCCAGCTTATTGGCATCGACTTCAACGCGGACGGTTATCCAGCACTTGGTGCCCTGCTCCATCGACAGCACGTAGTAAACGGCGTAATGACCGCACAGCTGACGTTCGTCGTTACCAAACAGCACGGACAACCAACCGCCCTGTTTGTAGTACAGGAACTCCACCACTTCCGGCAGGTAGTTCACCTTGACGGTGATCGTCAGTTGATCTTTGGTCTGCCAGGCTTCATCCAGCACGACGCCCGGAAAGGCCTGGTGCAGCGCCGCGAGATAATGTTGACCTAATTTTTCTTCAGACATGCTCAAACTCTCTTAAATCACGCCACCAGCAAGGAGACGAACGCTAAAAACGCAAACCCAAAACCGGCCCAGGTCACGCGTGAAGTGGCGCAAAAACGCAGACGCGCCATGCTGTTTTCGAACAGGGCGATGACCAACACGCCGAGGACCAGTTTGACGACGGCAATCACCAGCGCCAGCAGCAGCCCACCTGAGGTGAAGGTTTCCATCTGTCCCCACGGCAGGAACACGCCAACGAACATTTGCAGAACGACCAGTTGCTTAAGGCTAATGCCCCATTTCAGCACCGCAAAACCGCTGCCGCTGTATTCGGTCAATGGACCTTCCTGCAGCTCCTGCTCTGCCTCTGCCAGATCGAACGGCAGTTTGCCCATTTCGATAAAAGTGTCGAAAGCACAGGCACACAGCGCCAGAATCAACGGGATGCTGCGTGCAGCAGGCCAGTGATAAATGGTATCGGCGATATTGCTGATATGCGTTGAGCCAGCAACCTGCGCCGCTACCCACAGACCCAGCAGCAGGATAGGTTCAACCAGCACGCCGAGCATCGCTTCACGGCTGGCGCCAATAGCGGTAAACGGGCTACCGGTATCCAGGCCCGCGATAGAGAAGAAGAAGCGGGCGATGGCGAACAGGTAAATTAAGGTGATCAGATCGCCCAGTTGTGGCAGCGGTGAGCCAACGGTCACTACCGGCAACGCGGTGGCGATAGTCAGCATCACACCCACCATCACAAACGGCGTCAGGCGGAAGACCCAGCTGGAATCCGCAGGCGCAATGCTCTGACGGCCCAGCAGTTTGATAATGTCGCGGTATTCCTGCAAAACGCCCGGACCGCGGCGATTGTGCAAACGCGCACGTGCCACGCGGGTAATACCGGACAGCAGCGGCGCAGCGGCAAACAGCACCAGCGCCTGAATTAACGGATATAAAACATTCATTCTCAGGCTCCTCGTGAAACCACAATCACCACCAGCACCGCCAGCTCAATCAGCGCCAGGCGACGGAACAGCACCGGTGCAGCCGCATTCTGCCAGCCCGGAACCAGTGATACCGGATTCAGCCATTTGCGCAGTTTGAGTACCGGCGCAAAGGCTTCTTTCACTGGCATGGCAAAACCGTGTGCGGTAATGACCATTGACTGCTCGTGATCGTAACCACACACCCATGCCGCGCCGCGTGAACGCGACGGCAGACGGTTGCCTTTGAAAATCGCCATGATGATGAACGGCAGCAGCGGACATGCGATCAGCAGCAGCGTGATCATTGGCTGAGAAACGGTGGTGTTCGCGGTTTCCAACGGCAGCGGAACGGCAGCGGAGATCATCGGCAGCAGCCACGGCGCAGCAACGCCCCCAATCACGCAGCAGATAGCCAACGCGACCACACTCACGCCCATCAGAATTGGCGCGCAGCAGGCATTTTCAGCTTCCTTCGTGCGCGGAGCGCCAAGGAACGTAACGCCATAGACTTTCGCCATACACATCACCGCCAGCGCGCCGGTAATCGCCAGTCCCACCGCCAGCAACGGTCCTAACAGACGACCGACAAACGCGCCGCTGTTGCCAAGCTTAAAGAAGGACTGGTAGATAACCCACTCACCGGCAAAACCGTTCAGCGGCGGCAGTGCGGCCATCGCCATCAGGCCAACCAGCATCGCCAGAGAGATAACCGGCATACGTTTACCGATACCGCCCAGTTTTTCGATATCACGATGACCGGTACGGAACCAGATGCTGCCTGCGCCCAGGAACAGAACGCTTTTGAACAGGCTGTGGTTTACCAGGTGGTACAGACCGCCGGTCAAACCCAGCGCAATCAGCGCAGGTTGATTCAGGGAGATTCCGGTTACGCCAGCCCCCAGCCCCAGCAGAATAATGCCGATGTTTTCCAGCGTGTGGTAAGCCAGCAGACGCTGAATGTTGTGTTCCATCAGCGCATACAGACCGCCGACAAACGCGGTGATCATTCCCAACACCAGCAGCGTAATGCCCCACCACAGCGGCGCGTTACCGCCCAGCAGCGACAGGGAGAGAATACCCAGCAGACCCACTTTCATGACGACGGTAGAGAACAGCGCCGCAGCCGGTGCGCTGGCGTTGGCGTGTGCCTGTGGTACCCATCCGTGCAGCGGAATAATCCCGGCCAGCAGGCCAAAACCCGCCACGCCCAGCAGCCAGATATCTGACCCGAGCGGCAGTTCCTGAGTGCGCAGGTCAAGCAGGCGCAGCTCCAGAGTGCCGTAGCGTTGCCACACCAGGTAGCAGGCAATAGCCAGCAGCAGCGTACCGACGCGGCCCAGCGCAAACCACAGTTTGCCCTCTTTGCTGCAGCCGGTGAGGAACACGGCACACAGCGCCATGATTTCCGCCATCACCACCAGCGTTCCGAGGTTGCTGGCGACCACCGCACATACCGCCGCAGCCATCAGCAGATTCACCAACAGGCCGTTGGCTTTTACCTGCGGATGACGATGCCAGTCAATGTTATACAGGCTAACAAACAGGCCACACAGGCCCAATGTAATCAGCCAGATAGCGTTCAACGGGGTAATTTGCACACTATGACCAATAAACGGCATCACACCGTTCACCGCCAGCGCATTAGTCAGTACGGTGAAACCCGCAGCCGCCGTACACAGGCTGCCAACCGCACCACCAACCCCGGCAATCCAGCCGCTCAGCGGTTTATGAAATGAAAACAGAAATGCCAAAACCGCAGCCGCCGTAAACCAGGCCACGCCGCTGTTAATCAGTGAAATTGCGCTCATTTTGCATCCCCACTCTGAGCCTGCTGAAACAAGGTGAGATCGCCGAAGTCGGTATTGAAAGTCAGCTCACGCTTACGTTTGCTGGCGCGGGCAATATCCACGTTACTCACCAGGTGCAGGGCTTTGGTTGGGCACATGCGCACGCAGGCCGGACCAAGCTCGTCAAAACTGCACAGATCGCATTTCACCGCGATAGCACGAATACCCGGAACCCAGTCCAGCAACGTGCTCACGCGGGCAGGCGCTGGCGGAGCCGGAGGCGCTTTTGGCGTATTGGCGTTTGCCGGGATATGCAGCGGACGGCTACCGGAAAACTCAATCGCGCCAAACGGACAAGCAATCCCGCACAGTTTGCAGCTTACGCACAGGCTTTCATTCAGCTGAACGGCACCATCAACACGATTAATCGCATTAACCGGACAAACGGTGGCGCAAGGCGCATCTTCACAATGGTGGCAAAGCTGCGGGGCGGATTCTTTTTCATTTAACATCACTTTCAGGCGCGGCATTGACTGCAGGCCATGCTGGCGATGTGTCTCTGAGCAGGCGGCTTCACAGGTGTGGCAGCCGATGCAAAGAGTGGAGTCAGCAATTACAAAACGATTCACCAGGCATTCCTCAGGTGATAGTCATTTTTGACGAAAACATGTCTGGCAAATGTCATTTCGACATTTTTCGACATGCCCATTCCCTAAACGTCGTGACGCAGTATGAAAACGCATCATGACAAAAGTGGGCAGCACCCCAGGCTTAAGCCGGGCTATGCCCCTCAATCAGCTGGCTTAAATTCACCGGCATATTGTTCTCAACCGCGGTATAGAGGCTGTCGTAGACGGTGGCGATTTTTTCGAGATAGTGCTCCAGCACCTGCTCGCGATCGCGGTTGCTGATACGCTCATCAACTTTACCGTCGATAGTCAGCTCAGCCTGTGCAATCAGTTGCTTATCATCACCGTCTTTCGTTTCAACGTAGTACTCGATGGTGTGGCTGTTAAAGCCGTCCGCCAGCGTGACGTAGATAGTGAAGTGTTCAAAAAGGACGAAGCAAAGATCCTTGTCCGGTGCGCAGCTCATTGCATGATGCAAACGCGCTTTTGACAGGGTGATCCCCTGAACCAGCGAGTTGCAGTAAATACGCCACTGGTCCTGTAGGCGACGATGCCGTTCAGCGATGTAATCGGCTTTTTCGCTTATTTCCCAAATAGTCATGTCAGGTTACCCGTTTAGCAGAGATGAACAGCTTTAAGCACATTTCATGCCAAAATTAAAAACCTTAATTTTCATAAAGATAAAAAATCAAAGAGGGGTGACGACATGTCATTTCGTCATCGTCGTCATTGTCACGATCGAAAAAATTCAAGCTGGCATGTTTATTGCTTTTAATACGGCAACTTCATAGGAGGCGGTATGCACGAAATAACCCTCTGCCAACGGGCACTGGAATTGATTGAACAACAGGCCACGCAATACGGTGCTCAGCGAGTAACTGGGGTCTGGCTCAAAATTGGCGCATTTTCTTGCATAGAAACCAGCGCTCTCGCCTTTTGTTTTGATCTGGTATGCCGCGGAACCCTTGCAGAAGGTTGTAAACTCCACCTTGAAGAACAAGAAGCCGAATGTTGGTGCGAATCTTGTCAGCAATACGTCACCTTACTGACGCAGCGCGTGCGCAGATGTCCGCAATGCAACAGCAATATGCTGAGAATTGTGGCCGATGACGGCTTACAGATTCGACGTATTGAAATAGATGAAACGCCAGCGCCGGATGCCGACGCTTAAGCATCACCATCCGGCAACTGAAGTATCGCAAGTAAAAGATCAGGAGTGAGCGATGTGTACGACATGTGGTTGCGCTGAAGGCAACCTTTATATAGAGGGTGATGAGCATAATCCCCACTCGGCGTTTCGCAGCGCGCCATTTGCCCCGGCGGCTCGTCCGGCGCTGAATATTACCGGGGTGAAGACCTCCAGTTTCACACCGAGCCAGACCGAAGATGGCGATTTGCACTACGGTCACGGTGAAGCCGGTACCCACGCGCCAGGCATGAGCCAGCGCCGGATGCTGGAAGTGGAAATTGACGTGCTGGATAAAAACAACCGTCTGGCCGAGCGCAACCGCGCCCGCTTTGCTGCCCGTCAACATCTGGTATTAAACCTTGTCTCAAGCCCAGGCTCCGGCAAAACCACGCTGCTGACCGAAACGCTGATGAAGCTCAAAGACAGCGTGCCGTGCGCCGTCATTGAAGGCGACCAGCAAACGGTTAACGATGCCGCCCGTATTCGCGCCACAGGCACGCCCGCTATCCAGGTCAACACCGGTAAAGGTTGCCACCTTGACGCACAAATGATTGCTGACGCCGCGCCTCGTTTGCCGCTTGAAGACAACGGCATCCTGTTCATTGAAAACGTCGGTAACCTGGTTTGCCCGGCCAGCTTCGATCTCGGCGAACGCCATAAAGTGGCGGTGCTTTCCGTCACCGAAGGTGAAGACAAGCCGCTGAAATACCCGCATATGTTTGCCGCCGCGTCGCTGATGCTGCTCAACAAAGTCGATCTGTTGCCGTACCTCAATTTTGACGTAGAAAAGTGCATCGCCAGCGCCCGGGAAGTGAACCCGGAAATTGAAATTATCCTGATTTCCGCCACCAGCGGAGAAGGCATGGACCAATGGCTCTCCTGGCTGGAGACGCAGCGATGTGCATAGGTGTTCCGGGTCAAATCCGCACCATTGATGGCAACCAGGCCAAAGTCGACGTTTGCGGTATTCAGCGCGACGTCGACCTGACGCTGGTCGGTAGCTGCGATGAACACGGTCAACCCCGTCTGGGCCAGTGGGTACTGGTCCACGTCGGCTTTGCCATGAGCATCATTAATGAAGCTGAAGCGCGCGACACGCTCGACGCGCTGCAAAACATGTTTGACGTTGAGCCGGATGTCGGCGCGTTGCTGTATGGCGAGGAAAAATAATGCGTTTTGTTGACGAATACCGCGCACCAGAACAGGTGATGCAGTTGATAGAGCACCTGTGTGAACGTGCCGCACACCTCCCCTACACTGCTGAACGCCCGCTGCGCATCATGGAAGTGTGTGGTGGTCATACCCACGCTATCTTCAAGTTCGGTCTCGACCAACTGTTGCCTGACAACGTCGAGTTTATTCATGGCCCGGGCTGCCCGGTTTGCGTTCTGCCGATGGGCAGAATCGACAGCTGTGTGGAAATCGCCAGCCATCCGGAAGTGATTTTTTGCACCTTTGGCGATGCGATGCGCGTTCCGGGTAAACAAGGTTCTTTGCTACAAGCCAAAGCGCGCGGCGCGGATATCCGCATCGTCTATTCACCGATGGATGCGCTAAAGCTGGCGCAGGAAAACCCAACACGTAAGGTTGTGTTCTTTGGCCTGGGTTTTGAAACCACAATGCCAACAACCGCCATCACTCTTCAGCAAGCAAAGCAGCGTGACGTGCAGAACTTTTACTTTTTCTGCCAGCACATCACGCTTATCCCCACGCTGCGCAGCCTGCTGGAACAGCCGGACAACGGCATCGACGCCTTCTTAGCGCCGGGCCATGTCAGCATGGTGATTGGCACCGATGCCTATAATTTCATTGCTTCAGATTTCCATCGCCCGTTAGTGGTCGCCGGTTTCGAACCCCTCGATCTGCTGCAGGGCGTGGTGATGTTGGTTGAACAGAAGATTGCCGCGCATAGCCTGGTTGAAAACCAGTATCGCCGCGTGGTGCCGGACGCCGGTAACCTGTTAGCGCAACAGGCCATCGCCGAAGTGTTCTGTGTCAATGGCGATAGCGAATGGCGCGGTCTGGGCGTGATTGAATCATCTGGCGTTCACCTGACGCCGGACTATCAGCGCTTTGATGCCGAAGCGCATTTCCAGCCAGCGCCGCAACAGGTGTATGACGATCCGCGCGCGCGTTGCGGAGAGGTGTTGACCGGCAGATGCAAACCGCATCAGTGCCCGCTATTTGGCAAAACCTGTAACCCGGAGACCGCGTTTGGCGCCCTGATGGTCTCCTCAGAAGGCGCATGTGCCGCCTGGTATCAGTATCGTCAGCAGGAGTGTGAAGCATGAACAGCGTACAACTCGCCCACGGTAGCGGCGGTCAGGCTATGCAGCAGTTGATCAACAGTCTGTTTATGGAGGCTTTTGCTAATCCGTGGCTGGCGGAACAAGAAGATCAGGCTCGTCTGGACCTGGCGCAACTGGTCGCAGAAGGCGATCGTCTGGCGTTTTCAACCGACAGCTACGTTATCGATCCGTTGTTCTTCCCGGGTGGCAATATCGGCAAGCTGGCCATCTGCGGTACGGCTAACGACGTGGCGGTCAGCGGCGCGATCCCTCGCTACCTCTCCTGCGGTTTTATCCTCGAAGAGGGTTTACCGATGGAGACGTTGAAAACCGTCGTCAACAGTATGGCGGCGACCGCGCGTGAAGCAGGCATCGCCATCGTGACCGGCGATACCAAAGTCGTGCAGCGCGGCGCTGCAGACAAGCTGTTCATCAACACGGCCGGAATGGGGGCGATCCCCGCCAACATTCACTGGGGCGCACAGACCCTCGGCCCAGGCGATGTGCTGCTGGTCAGCGGCACACTCGGCGATCACGGCGCGACTATCCTGAATCTGCGCGAACAGCTGGGTCTTGATGGCGAACTGGTCAGCGACTGCGCGGTATTGACACCGCTTATCCAGACGCTGCGTGATATTCCCGGCGTGAAGGCGCTGCGTGACGCGACCCGTGGCGGCGTAAATGCGGTAACGCATGAATTTGCCGCCTCATGTGGGTTTGGTATTGAACTGTCTGAAGCGGCCCTGCCCGTGAAGCCCGCGGTGCGTGGCGTTTGCGAACTGCTGGGTCTGGATGCGCTTAACTTTGCTAACGAAGGCAAGCTGGTGATTGCCGTTGAGCGTCAGGCTGCTGAAAGGGTGCTTGCCGCGCTGCGCGCGCATCCGTTAGGACGCGATGCCGCAATGATTGGTGAAGTGGTAGAACGCAAAGGTGTGCGTCTTGCCGGACTCTACGGCGTGAAACGAACCCTCGATTTACCACACGCCGAACCCTTACCTCGTATATGCTAACAGCCGGTTGGCAGCAAGTTGCAGGCCGGATAAGACGCATTTTCGTCGACATCCGGCCCTAACGCTGCATTGTCACCTGATGGGCTTTGCCGATCGGGCCTACGGTTCGTGTAGCTGGAGCAGTCCGGCAATAATTTACGACTTATACCTATAATTCATTTACCGTTTTCGCACCGTTATGCGGTGCTTTTCCTGGAAAAGCAATATGTCGTATACACCGATGAGTGACCTCGGACAGCAAGGCCTGTTCGATATTACTCGTACATTATTACAGCAGCCCGATCTCCTGTCTCTCAGCGAGGCGCTTTCGCAGCTGGTCAAGCGTTCAGCGCTGGCCGACTGCGCGGCTATTGTCTTATGGCAGGCACAAACGCAGCGTGCGCGTTATTTTGCGACGCGTGAAAATGGTAAACCCATCGATTATGAAGACGAAACGGTGCTGGCGCATGGCCCGGTACGCCGTATTTTGTCTCGCCCCGATGCGCTGCACTGCAACTATCACGAGTTTACCGAAACATGGCCCCAGTTGGCCTCTGGCGGGCTGTATTCTAAATTTGGCCACTACTGCCTGTTACCGCTGGCGGCAGATGGGCGAATCTTTGGTGGTTGCGAATTCATCCGTAACCAAGACCAACCGTGGAGTGAAAAAGAGTACAACCGGCTGCAGACCTTCACCCAAATAGTCGGCGTCGTTGCTGAACAAATTCAAAGCCGGGTCAGCAACAATGTCGATTATGATCTCCTGTGCCGTGAGCGTGATAACTTTCGCATCCTGGTCGCCATCACCAATGCTGTGCTCTCCCGCCTGGACATTGATGAGCTGGTCAGCGAAGTCGCCAAAGAGATCCATCACTACTTCGACATTGATGCCATCAGCATCGTGTTACGCAGCGATCGCAAAAACAAGCTCAGCATTTACTCCACTCACTATCTGGATGAACATCATCCGGCACACGAACAAAGTGAAGTGGACGAAGCCGGCACGCTCTCTGAACGAGTCTTCAAAAGCAAAGAGATGCTGCTGATTAACCTGAGCGAACGCGATACCCTGGCCCCTTACGAAAGAATGTTGTTCGAAACCTGGGGCAACCAGCTACAGACTCTGTGCCTGCTGCCACTAATGTCCGGCAATAATATGCTCGGCGTACTTAAGCTGGCGCAATGCGAAGAGAAAGTATTCACCACCGCCAATCTCAAACTGCTGCGCCAAATCGCAGAACGCGTGGCGATTGCCGTAGATAACGCTCTCGCCTACCAGGAGATCCACCGTCTGAAGGAGCGCCTGGTCGATGAAAACCTGGCGCTGACTGAACAACTCAACAATGTGGAGAGTGAGTTCGGAGAAATCATTGGACGCAGCGAAGCGATGTACAGCGTACTCAAACAAGTCGAAATGGTGGCGCATAGCGACAGTACCGTCCTGATTCTTGGTGAAACCGGAACGGGTAAGGAGCTGATCGCACGAGCAATTCACAACCTGAGCGGACGTAACGCCCGTCGGATGGTGAAAATGAACTGCGCGGCAATGCCTGCGGGATTGCTGGAAAGCGATCTGTTTGGCCATGAGCGCGGCGCGTTTACCGGGGCCAGCACGCAGCGGATTGGACGTTTCGAACTGGCGGACAAAAGTTCGCTATTCCTCGATGAAGTTGGTGACATGCCGTTGGAGCTTCAGCCCAAGCTGCTGCGCGTTCTGCAGGAGCAAGAGTTTGAACGTCTGGGCAGCAATAAGCTGATCCAGACCGATGTTCGCTTGATCGCGGCCACTAACCGCGATCTGAAAAAGATGGTCGCCGATCGCGAGTTTCGTAACGATCTCTACTATCGACTGAACGTCTTCCCGATCCATCTGCCACCGCTGCGCGAGCGCCCGGAAGATATTCCGCTGCTGGTGAAAGCCTTCACCTTTAAAATTGCCCGCCGGATGGGGCGCAATATCGACAGCATTCCCGCCGAAGCCCTGCGTACGCTGAGCAGCATGGAATGGCCGGGTAACGTGCGCGAGCTGGAAAACGTAGTAGAACGTGCGGTTCTGCTCACCCGCGGCAACGTGCTGCAACTGTCCCTGCCGGATGTCGTCGCGTTGACGCCATCCACGCCGCCGGTGGCGACCGAAGTCGCGCAGGATGGCGAAAATGAATACCAGCTGATCATGCGCGTTCTGAAAGAAACCAATGGCGTTGTCGCCGGTCCTAAAGGCGCGGCGCAAAGACTGGGGTTAAAACGCACAACGTTACTCTCACGCATGAAGCGCCTGGGCATTGATAAGGACGCCCTGGTTTAACGGATTGCCCGATAGCGCTTTGTTTATCGGGCTTACGCCACTGGTGCGTTTGTCTTTGTAGGTCACATAAGGCGCGGCCGCCATCCGGCATGGAATTGCTAAATCACTTCTTCCGCTGGTATTTCTCGGGTAACTCCGGCACCGGACGTTTGTCATCAATCAGATGACGCACGGTCAGGATCGGATGACGCCAGAGCATTCTTGGTCCAGCCCACCGCATAATTTTCTTCATCTCTTCGCGTTGAGCGGGCTGATAACAGTGCACCGGACACTGTTTGCAGGCCGGTTTTTCCTCACCAAAAACGCACTTATCCAGGCGCTTTTGCGCATAGGCAAACAACGCATCGTAATGCCCCGGTTCATCTGAAGCCTGCGGGCACTGGCTCTCATACAGCGAGATCATTCTCTGGATCGTCATTTTCTCACGTGCAATACGTTTGCCAGACATGATGCCTCCCTAATTAAGTTGCATAAATAATACACCTTAACCAAGCCCAGGACTATTACCTGGTGGTGATACATTCCTTAACTCCTACGCAAATAAGAATTATTTTCATTTGTTTATGCCATGTGCTATATAACATAGCAAAGGCTATATTCGATGATAAATTAACCACCTTATTGAGAGGGATACTATGCCACATCTGCCCCATCTGAAGTCATTTCTCCTTGCCAGCGCGTTAACGGCACTTACGCTGTCACCAGCCTGGGCGAAAGAAAAGTTCAAAGTGATAACCACCTTTACGGTGATTGCCGATATGGCAAGCAACGTGGCAGGTGACACAGCGGACGTCAGTTCCATCACCAAACCCGGGGCAGAAATACACGAATATCAACCCACGCCGGGCGATATTAAACGGGCGCAAGGCGCACAGCTTATCCTCTCCAACGGCCTTAACCTCGAACTATGGTTTGCCCGCTTCTACCAAAATTTGTCCGGCGTCCCGGAGGTCATGGTCTCAAACGGCGTGCAGCCAATGGGTATCAGCGAAGGACCGTACAACGGCAAACCGAACCCGCATGCCTGGATGTCAGCGGAGAACGCGCTTATCTACGTGGATAACATTCGCGATGCGTTGATGAAATACGATCCCGACCATGCCGCAACCTACCAGAAAAACGCGGAGAATTATAAAGCGAAAATCCAGCAGACTCTGGCGCCACTGCATGCAGAACTGGCGAAGCTCCCTGCTGATAAACGCTGGCTGGTCACCAGCGAAGGCGCATTCTCTTACCTCGCGCGTGATAACGGCCTGAAAGAGCTGTATCTGTGGCCGATCAATGCCGATCAGCAAGGCACGCCTAAGCAGGTACGCAAAGTGATCGATGCGATCAGAAAGCATCAAATCCCTACCGTATTTAGCGAAAGCACCGTGTCCGACAAGCCTGCGCGTCAGGTCGCTCGTGAGTCTGGCGCGCATTATGGCGGTGTGCTGTATGTTGATTCGCTCAGTGCTGCCGATGGTCCGGTACCGACCTATCTGGATTTACTGCGCGTAACGACAGAAACCATCGTCAGCGGCATCAACGACGGGTTAAGGAGCCAAAAATGAGTCAATCTGCGATTACCGTGAATCAGGTTACGGTGACGTATCGCAATGGCCATACCGCGCTGCGGGATGCCACTTTTCAGATTCCGGGCGGCTCAATTGCTGCTCTGGTCGGCGTAAACGGTTCGGGAAAATCAACACTTTTTAAAGCACTGATGGGCTTTGTCCGGTTGGCGAAGGGGGAAATATCTATTCTGCAACAACCGGTAAATAAGGCCCTCAAACAGAATCTGATCGCCTATGTTCCCCAGTCAGAAGAGGTGGACTGGTCGTTTCCGGTACTGGTGGAAGATGTAGTGATGATGGGACGCTTTGGCCATATGGGTTGGTTGCGTCGACCAAAACAGATAGACCACGCCTGCGTGGATGCGGCGCTGGCGCGGGTTGATATGCTGGACTATCGCCACCGCCAGATAGGTGAACTGTCCGGTGGGCAGAAAAAACGCGTTTTTTTGGCAAGAGCCATCGCACAGGACGGGCAGGTTATTTTACTGGATGAACCCTTCACCGGCGTGGATGTGAAAACCGAGGCCCGGATCATCGACCTGCTGCGTGAACTGCGTGATGAAGGCCGGACCATGCTGGTCTCGACCCATAATCTGGGATCCGTCACCGAATTTTGCGATTACACGGTGATGATTAAGGGCACGGTGCTGGCAAGTGGACCAACCGAAACCACCTATACTCGCGAGAATCTCGAGCTGGCATTCAGCGGCGTTCTGCGTCACGTGGCGCTGAGCGGCGGTGAACAACACGTGATTACCGATGATGAACGCCCATTTATTTCGCGACGCGCGGCAAGCGAGGGGGAGTAATCATGAACTGGCTGACGGAGCCGTTTGGCTATCAGTACATGCTCAACGCCATGTGGGTCTCGGCGATGGTCGGCGGCCTGTGCGCATTTCTCTCCTGCTATCTGATGCTCAAAGGCTGGTCGCTGATTGGCGATGCGCTGTCGCACTCGATCGTTCCAGGCGTGGCCGGAGCCTATATGTTAGGGCTTCCCTTCGCGCTGGGCGCATTTCTTTCCGGTGGACTGGCGGCGGGCAGCATGCTGTTTCTCAATCAGCGTTCACGCCTGAAGGAAGATGCCATTATCGGGCTGATTTTTTCGTCCTTTTTCGGTATCGGGCTGTTTATGGTGTCGCTTAATCCGATGTCGGTGAACATCCAGACCATTATTCTCGGTAACATCCTGGCGATTGCGCCGGAAGATATTCTGCAACTGGCGATCATCGGCGTGGTTTCGCTGACCATTCTGTTTTTGAAGTGGAAAGATCTGATGGTGGTCTTTTTTGATGAAAACCACGCGCGGTCCATCGGTCTGAATCCGGGTCGGTTGAAGCTGTTGTTTTTTACGTTGCTCTCCGTTTCCACGATCGCCGCACTGCAAACCGTCGGCGCCTTTCTGGTGATTTGCCTGGTGGTTACGCCCGGTGCGACGGCCTGGCTGCTGACCGATCGTTTTCCTCGCCTGCTCACCATCGCCGTGGCGCTTGGCAGCCTGACCAGCTTTTTCGGTGCCTGGCTAAGCTACTGGCTGGATGGCGCAACCGGCGGAATTATCGTCGTTCTGCAAACGCTGCTGTTCCTGCTGGCATTTGTCTTCGCACCAAAACACGGTCTGCTGGCGAATCGCCGCCGCGCCCGTCTGGTGAACAAGGAGCAAGTATGATCTTAACAACACTGCTGGAACCTTTTCAGTTCAGCTTTATGGTTAATGCGCTGGTCATTTCCACCATCGTCGCCGTGCCCTGCGCGCTGCTGTCGGTATTTTTAGTACTCAAAGGCTGGGCGCTGATGGGCGATGCTATGAGCCATGCGGTTTTCCCAGGGATTGTACTGGCGTGGATTGCGGGCATCCCGCTGGCAATTGGCGCGTTCATCGCCGGTCTGTTCTGCGCGGTCGCAACTGGATACCTCGACGATAACAGCCGCATTAAGCGCGACACCATCATGGGCATTGTTTTCTCCGGGATGTTTGGTGCGGGTCTGGTGCTGTACGTCTCTGTCCAGTCAGAAGTCCATCTCGATCATATTCTGTTCGGCGACATGCTGGGCGTATCGTTAAGCGATATCATACAAACCGCGGTTATTACTCTGGGGATCGCGCTTATCATCGGACTGAAATGGAAAGATTTGCTGCTGCATGCGTTCGACCCACATCAGGCAAAGGCCAGCGGACTGAACACCGCACTGCTGCATTACGGCCTGTTGTGCATGATCGCCCTGACGATTGTTGCCACGCTAAAATCGGTAGGGATTATTTTGTCAATTTCATTACTGATTGCACCTGGCGCCATCGCGATTTTAATGACGCGGAAATTTTCCCACGCCTTGTGGCTGGCGGTAGCGATGTCAGTCATCACCTCGTTTATGGGCGTGTACCTGTCATTTTTCATCGACAGCGCGCCGGCTCCCACCATTGTCGTACTATTTTCCCTGCTGTTTGTGATTACCTTTATTTATGCAACCCTGCGCGATCGGCGTTTAGAGAATCAACTTCAGCTGCAGGATCCGTAAATTATTGGTCAGCTAATGTTCTTGATATTAATATAGCCTCCGCCAGGAGGTTATATTATCGGCAGATTACAACATCGTGATGATACGTTAATAAACGGATGACAGTTTACTCTAATGTGAGCAACGGTTGTGGCTTGCCAATGTGATATCCCTGTAACCACCCGACATTCATGTGTTCCAGCTGCGTCTGGATTTCGGCACTTTCAACAAACTCGGCGACAACCTGCATACCTTTCATTGCCGCAACCCGGCAGAAAGATTCGATGATATAGCGACTAATCTCACAATTAATAATCCCACGAACGAAAGACCCATCAATCTTCAAAATATCTGCTTCAATGTTCATCAGGCGTTCATAGCTTGCAAACCCGGCACCGAAGTCATCGATCGCGATCCGGCAGCCCAATTGACGGAGTAAGCGTAGTGTTTCTGCAGTGTGTTCTTTATCTGACAGGGTATCAGCCTCGGTTATCTCAAAAATAATCCGTTGCGGTATCACCACATATTCCTGCAACAACTCAGTGATCTTTGCAACAATACCTGAACGACATAGCGTGACTGGTGCCAGGTTAATGGAAAAACAACTCAGCGGATGGGAGCGCATGTGCTTCAGGGTGTTCTCGATAACCCAAAGATCGATATCGGGAGCTAACCCTGTGTCACGTGCGGCCGACAGAAAATGGCCAGGGGAAATAAATTCCCCGTGCTCATTGAGCATGCGGATCAATATCTCATGATAGGGTTCATCGCCACGTGTACTGACTATTGGCTGGGCCAGCAGGACAAAGCTATTGTGAGCCAACGCGTATTGCAATGTAGCGCGAACTTCCGTTGTATCGGTAGTATGCTTGCCAAACAGTCGGCTATGCTGTGACTCAAGGTTTTCCGGCCTGCCGTTGGTCATTGACGATATGACTTTTGTTATTATTGGAGAGAACATCATATTCATATCAAATTAATAAATACATACTAATTTATAGATAAAAATGGACATTCCACGTAGCTGACATCAACGATGAAGAAAAAGTTAAAAACCAACATGCTGATAATTAACAAAAATCACAAACCCAGTAATTGAGTTATCATTCCGGTTGAGTGCACAAAAAACACGTCAGATGCTATCAATGTTAACTTTAACATACTAACAAGGAGAGTTTCCCTCGTTTCATAATTATTTTTCCGTCACTCACTAACTCCTGCAATACTTTATGGATAGCACTGCGTGAGATATGATTTCGAGCGAGAATAAATGTATACACAGATGTGTTTTCACGCATCTCTGGATCCATCGACCAAATATATTTCAGGTGTTCAATAATCAACTCACGGATAGTACGATGCGATTGCAGTTTTTCTCGCTGAAAATAGCGTTGCAGATGTAGCGTTAAAATATCGAATGCATGTTTCCAAAGATTCTTAGCAGTGAACAAGAGTTCCGCATTGGGTACGCTCATCGCCCACATTTCACAATCGGTATCACAACGTAAATAGTGTCCGGCAACTTCCGTACGCATTTGCGTCAAGCCAAGGATGGCCGGTGCAGAAATACTTACCATCACTAAATCATTTTCCACACGATGAACAGAGACGGTCCCTTTCTCCAGAAACAAGATATTTCCATCGTTCTTCAGATCAATACGCTGGCGTTTTTTGCGTAAGGACAACCAGGCATTATCTGACTTTTTCATTTCATCACCAACAAGCACTACCGCATTTTCAATGTCTTTCTGGAACATGGGACTCTCTACCGCAAATTATGGCTTTGTCAAAACGAGGATGGATTTTTACTCAACACGAAAAATAAATGTCAACTCACACACAAGCTGACATTTATTCCCATCTACATCTACCACCGGCATTCCCTGGTGCCATTGGCGCGTTCAGACTCTTGCTGTTTTCGCGTGGTGGTGCCAGGCAGTATATGACGCTGTCCATAAAGAATTAATGGCAATCATCTTTGTCGTCGTTATTTCATCTTTCTGTTCTTTGTAAACGAGCCAAAAAGATGCAATACATTGATTTATATATATTTTATTTTAATTAAAAAGTTATCATTGTTGTTATATTATTATACTTAATTGAAACACTTCGCGGTTCTCGCTATAGAGTCGGGACCATAGTGGTAGTCTTTATAGGCTAAGCGGTATCATGACTCACTAACCGCCTGGCGCACCAGCAAGAGTAGAGACATCATGTCTGAGACTGGCAATGTCAGTTATCTGATTGAAAAAATAATAATATTTACACCAGCTACGCAATATCTGGCGCGGATAGATCAACCCAATCAACGGATAAAACTCAAACACTCGGCGTCATTATGTCTTTTATTACTTATTCAACATCGCGGGCAAGTAGTTTCACAAAACGAACTACTGGAATTCGGCTGGGGTAAAAATCACCGTCAGGTGAGCTTCAACGCCTTTTATCAAAGCATTCTCTCTTTGCGTAAAAGTTTACTGCAGCTGGAGCTGGAACAACCACTAATCACCACGATCCCCCGCAAGGGGCTGATCATCCAGGAAGAGTTCAATATTCAGGTGATTGAAACTCCGCAGGAGAGCGTATCTTTTACAGCAGAACCCTTAGTGCCGGATGCCCCCGCAGAAGAATTGTCAAATGACACACCGCGTCAACCTTTGATAACCACTGCTGAAATGGTAATAGTGGCCATTACCCTGATAATCTGTATGCTTATAATGTTTCCGTGGCAAACCAGCGATGACTATTTCTCCGGCTATATCACCGCAGACAAAACCCCCACTGACTGTCAGTATTATTTTAATAATGATGCCAGTAATTTCTCCCGACATACGGCCTTTATCAACAAAAATCCTGAGCTGTGTCAGCACCATAAATTTATCTATATCACTACCTACCCTGAATCCAAGAAATTATCCGTGCTTGTATGTCGCTCACCGATGAAAACCAGCCAGGAAAACGCCTGTCAGTCGGTTTATTACCCACGGTATGATAGCTAATGAATTTTTATCCCCGCATGCCCCGCTTCCAGACAGGTATTATCCTGCTGCTTTGTTTTGCTGTGCTAATGGTTACCGCCGTCTACCGCTACAGTAAAAACAATGGTCAGTTACATAATCTGTCCTGTCGGTCTGCCATCGAAATAGTACGCAATACAAGCTCATTCCGAGGAATCATTGATATCAAAACCGGCGGCAGCAAAGGTATTGTGAATATTGATGGCATTATCAAAGATGCCGAAAATAATGAGCAGACCGTGCAACGCATGGTACTTTTTACACAATCCAGCTACGGCTCAAGCCCGGTTTGGATTTCGCAGAAAATCCAAATCTCCAATCGCGAAACAGCCCCCACCAGTCTCATTCAGGAACTCCTCCCCGACTTTTTCCTGACCAACACCAGCGTATCCAACGTCGATTTTTTTGCGCTGAATAGAGAGACGTATTTGATTACTAAAGAGGGGATCCCCTATCTGTACTGCCAAAATTATGCGTTGCCGGAAAATGAATAATCAATAAGCGTTCTGGCGGTAAAACCTACGGGTGAATCTCTGTCGTTGTCGGTGATAAGATAGGCCATTCTGGCCGGGCCAAAGCTCGTCGTTACTGCCCTTCAGGCGGCTTTCGAATGACAAATTTGTGGGTTTATGTGAGTTTCCAGGGCTCGCGTAAGACGACCCAGGTACCCAAAAAAGATTAAAAAAGAGCAAAAACGATATGAAAGAGTCAATTGATACGGACTTCACGAATCACACGCCCATGATGCAGCAGTATCTCAAGCTGAAGGCTCAGCACCCGGAAATACTGCTGTTTTACCGCATGGGCGACTTTTACGAACTGTTTTATGACGATGCGAAACGCGCCTCTCAGCTGCTTGATATCTCCCTGACCAAACGCGGCGCATCTGCGGGCGAGCCAATCCCGATGGCGGGCATTCCTCATCATGCGGTAGAAAACTACCTCGCCAAGCTGGTCAATCAGGGTGAGTCCGTTGCTATTTGTGAGCAGATCGGCGATCCGGCGACCAGCAAAGGTCCGGTTGAGCGCAAAGTGGTGCGTATTGTCACGCCAGGCACCATCAGTGATGAAGCGTTGTTGCAGGAACGCCAGGACAACCTGCTGGCCGCCATCTGGCAAGACAGTAAAGGTTACGGTTACGCTACGCTGGATATCAGCTCCGGGCGTTTTCGCGTCAGTGAACCCGCTGACCGCGAAACCATGGCCGCGGAATTGCAGCGCACCAACCCCGCTGAATTGCTGTATGCCGAGGATTTTGCCGAAACCTCGCTGGTAGAGGGACGTCGCGGCCTGCGTCGTCGTCCGCTGTGGGAATTTGAAATTGATACCGCCCGCCAGCAGTTAAATCTGCAGTTCGGCACGCGGGATCTGATTGGCTTTGGCGTGGAAAACGCCCCACGCGGATTATGCGCTGCCGGCTGTCTGCTGCAATATGTAAAAGATACCCAGCGTACCTCGCTGCCGCATATTCGTTCCATCACCATGGAGCGTCAGCAGGACAGCATCATCATGGACGCCGCCACACGCCGCAATCTGGAAATCACCCAGAACCTCGCAGGCGGAGTTGAAAACACGCTGGCTTCGGTACTCGACTGTACCGTGACACCGATGGGTAGCCGTATGCTCAAGCGCTGGCTGCATATGCCGGTCCGCGACACTAAAATCCTCACCGAGCGCCAACAGACCATCGGCGCACTACAGGATACCACCAGCGAATTACAGCCCGTGCTGCGTCAGGTAGGCGATCTGGAACGTATTCTGGCGCGTCTGGCCCTGCGTACTGCACGCCCACGCGATCTGGCCCGTATGCGTCATGCCTTCCAGCAATTACCTGAACTGCGTTCGCAACTGGAAAACGTAGACAGTGCCCCCGTGCAAATGCTGCGCGAGAAAATGGGGGAGTTTACTGAGCTGCGTGAACTGTTGGAACGTGCCGTTGTGGAAGCTCCGCCGGTGCTCGTACGTGACGGCGGCGTCATTGCCCCAGGCTACAATGAAGAGCTTGACGAGTGGCGAGCGCTGGCTGACGGCGCCACGGACTACCTCGACAGACTGGAAATCCGCGAACGCGAACGCACCGGTCTGGACACGCTGAAGGTAGGGTTTAACGCCGTGCACGGCTATTACATCCAAATCAGCCGTGGGCAAAGTCATCTGGCGCCAATTAACTACGTACGTCGCCAGACATTGAAAAACGCCGAACGCTACATTATTCCGGAACTGAAAGAGTACGAAGACAAAGTTCTGACCTCAAAAGGCAAAGCGCTGGCGCTGGAAAAACAACTGTATGACGAACTGTTCGACCTGCTGCTGCCACACCTGGCTGATTTGCAACAGAGCGCCAGCGCGCTGGCGGAATTGGACGTGCTGGTTAACCTCGCGGAGCGTGCTTATACCCTGAATTACACCTGTCCGACCTTCACCGATAAACCCGGCATTCGGATTACCGAGGGACGTCATCCGGTGGTCGAACAGGTGCTGACCGAGCCGTTTATCGCCAACCCGCTTAACCTCTCGCCTCAGCGACGGATGCTGATCATCACCGGCCCAAACATGGGGGGTAAAAGTACCTATATGCGCCAGACTGCGTTGATTGCGCTACTGGCCTATATCGGCAGCTACGTTCCGGCACAAAAAGTCGAGATCGGGCCTATCGATCGTATCTTTACCCGCGTGGGCGCGGCGGATGATCTGGCATCAGGTCGTTCCACCTTCATGGTAGAAATGACCGAAACCGCCAACATTCTGCATAACGCCACCGAGAACAGCCTGGTGCTGATGGATGAGATTGGACGCGGCACCTCCACCTACGACGGCCTGTCGCTGGCATGGGCGTGCGCAGAAAATCTGGCAAATAAAATCAAAGCATTAACTTTATTTGCGACCCACTACTTCGAACTGACGCAGTTACCGGAGAAGATGGAGGGCGTCGCTAATGTGCATCTGGATGCGTTAGAGCACGGCGATACTATCGCCTTCATGCACAGCGTGCAGGATGGCGCGGCGAGCAAGAGCTATGGTCTGGCAGTCGCTGCCCTGGCTGGCGTACCCAAAGAGGTGATCAAACGCGCGCGGCAAAAACTGCGCGAACTGGAAAGCATCGCGCCGAATGTTGCCGCAACCCAGGTCGACGGCACGCAGATGTCGCTGCTGTCAGTACAGGAAGAAACGTCACCCGCCCTTGATGCGCTGGAAAACCTCGATCCGGATTCGCTAACGCCTCGCCAGGCGCTGGAGTGGATCTACCGGTTGAAGAGTCTGGTGTAGTAAAAAGTGCCCGATAAGCGGTAGCCCTAAAGAAAAAGGCCAGTCCCAATGAGACTGGCCTTTCTTGATAGAACTTGTGCTTACTCGCGGAACAGCGCTTCGATATTCAGCCCCTGCGTCTGCAGAATTTCACGCAGACGACGCAGACCTTCAACCTGAATCTGACGAACACGTTCACGAGTGAGACCAATTTCACGGCCCACATCTTCCAGTGTCGCAGCTTCGTACCCCAGCAGACCAAAACGACGTGCCAGCACTTCACGCTGTTTGGCGTTCAGTTCGAACAGCCATTTGACGATGCTCTGTTTCATATCATCGTCTTGCGTAGTGTCTTCTGGACCGTTTTCCTTTTCATCGGCCAGAATATCCAGCAACGCTTTTTCGGAATCGCCACCCAGCGGGGTGTCGACCGAGGTAATACGCTCGTTGAGTCGGAGCATACGGCTGACGTCATCAACCGGTTTATCCAGTTGTTCAGCAATCTCTTCTGCGCTCGGTTCGTGGTCCAGTTTATGCGACAACTCACGCGCGGTACGCAGATAGACGTTCAGCTCTTTTACAATGTGAATCGGCAGTCGGATCGTACGGGTTTGGTTCATAATCGCCCGTTCGATCGTCTGGCGGATCCACCAGGTTGCGTATGTTGAGAAGCGGAACCCGCGTTCCGGGTCAAACTTCTCGACGGCACGGATAAGCCCCAGATTGCCCTCTTCAATCAGGTCCAGCAATGCCAGACCACGATTGCCATAACGACGAGCAATTTTCACCACCAGACGCAGGTTACTTTCAATCATGCGACGGCGAGATGCGACATCTCCACGCAGTGCGCGACGCGCAAAATAAACTTCTTCTTCGGCTGTTAACAGTGGTGAATAACCTATCTCACCAAGGTAAAGCTGAGTCGCGTCCAACACACGCTGTGTGGCCCCCTGCGATAACAGCTCTTCTTCAGCCAGGTCGTTATCACTGGGTTCCTCTTCACTCAAGGCTTTTTCATCAAAAGCCTCTACTCCGTTCTCATCAAATTCCGCATCTTCATTTAAATCATGAACTTTCAGCGTATTCTGACTCATAAAGGTGGCTCCTACCCGTGATCCCTAACGGAACTAGCACGTGAAAGCCTGGTTCCGCCTAATTATCGCTGCGGTAAATAGCGCAGCGGGTTTACGGATTTCCCCTTGTAACGAATTTCAAAATGCAAGCGTGTTGAACTGGTTCCGGTGCTACCCATGGTAGCTATTTTCTGCCCCGCCTTGATTTCTTGTTGTTCCCGGACCAGCATCGTATCGTTATGGGCGTAGGCGCTCAGGTAATCATCGTTGTGTTTGATGATAATAAGATTACCGTAACCACGCAGCGCGTTACCGGCATAGACGACGCGTCCATCTGCGGTCGCGACAATAGCCTGTCCTTTGCTGCCTGCAATGTCGATCCCTTTATTGCCACCTTCGGTAGCCGCAAAGTTTTCGATCACTTTGCCGTCAGTCGGCCAGCGCCAGGTAGAGATTGGCGAGCTGGTCGACGTTGAGCTTGCAGTGGATTCGGTTGTGCTAACTGCCGGAGCCGTTACAGGCGCTGTGACCACAGTCCCAGCAGGCTTGTTGTTCGGCAACATTTTGTTAGCACTTTGTTCACCTGAATCCTCAGAATACGTAATTGTTGGTTTCGAAGCAACAGCAACGGTGGAATTTTGTGCAGGGTTGGTCACAACTCCTTGCTGTGCTGCATCCGCCTGGGTGATGGCATTGCCACCGGTAATCGGTGCGCCAGACGCGTTGCCCACTTGCAGAGTTTGACCGACATTCAGGCCATACGGGGCCGGAACGTTATTGCGTTGTGCGAGATCACGGAAATCGTTCCCGGTGATCCAGGCAATATAGAAAAGGGTATCGCCTTTCTTAACAGTATAGGTACTGCCGCCCGTGTAGCTACCTTTCGGAATATTCCCATACTTACGATTGTATACAATACGACCGTTTTCCATCTGCACAGGCTCTTGAGCAACAGGCTGGATTTGCGTTGGCTGTGTAGTTGGTTGCTGCACCGACTGGATCTGTGGCGTCTGCTGTACTGTCGACGTCGAGCCCATTTTGGGTGGAGGCGTAATCAGCATGCCAGAACTGGTGTTCGTTGATGCACTACCGTTAACCGAGCTGACCGGCGCTGGTGGATTCGAGGTGTTTGAACAACCTGCCAGCCATAGTGAAACCAGTGACAATGCCGCAATACGGCGAACGGTAAATTTGTGGCTTCCCGCGCTCATTTATCCCCCAGGAAAATTGGTTAAAACCAGTGACGTAATCACCGTGCAAGGCATCGTCACAATACGCTTACTCTTTCGAGAATAACCAGGAAAACTCCAGGTATTCAGCAGCGCTATCTACGCAAGCTCCCCTTTCACTAAAGGAACGAAACGTACGGCCTCCACGGTATCGATAATAAATTCGCCTCCCCGACGACGCACCCGCTTCAGGAACTGGTGCTCATCGCCCACGGGTAAGACGAGAATGCCGCCCTCATCCAGTTGCATCATCAATGCGGTCGGGATCTCGGGCGGCGCTGCCGTTACAATGATAGCGTCAAACGGGGCTCGCGCTTGCCAGCCTTGCCATCCATCACCATGACGGGTTGAAACATTATGTAAATCAAGTTGCTTCAGGCGGCGACGCGCCTGCCATTGCAAACTTTTAATACGCTCAACGGAGCAAACATGATGCACCAGATGCGCCAGAATCGCCGTCTGGTAGCCAGAGCCAGTGCCAATTTCCAGCACCCGAGACTGTGGCGTTAGCTCAAGCAGTTCGGTCATCCGCGCAACCATATAGGGTTGCGAAATCGTCTGCCCCTGACCAATCGGCAGGGCAATATTGTCCCAGGCTTTATGTTCAAACGCCTCATCAATGAATTTTTCACGCGGCACGGCGGCGAGCGCATCGAGGACAAGCTCATCTCTGATGCCCTGCACACGTAATTGTTCAAGAAGAGTGTGTACGCGTCTGCTTACCATTGCGTGTCGGCTCCCACGCTGTCTAACCAGTCAGAAACCACCTCATGCGCGCCGTATGCGGTTAAATCGACATGCAGCGGCGTGATGGAAACATAGCCTTCGTCGACGGCGGCAAAATCCGTATCCGGCCCGGCGTCGCACTTTTCGCCCGGTGGCCCGATCCAGTACAGTGTATTACCGCGTGGGTCCTGCTGTGGAATAACCTGATCCGCCGGATGGCGACTACCGCAGCGCGTGACGCGAATACCTTTAATCTGATCCAGCGGTAAATCTGGCACGTTGATATTCAAAATGCGACCGGTGCGCAGGGGTTCACGACTCAGCGCCCGTAAGAGACGACAGGTTACTGCGGCAGCAGTATCGTAGTGTTTATGACCATCGAGTGAGACAGCCAGCGCCGGGAACCCCAGATGACGACCTTCCATTGCCGCCGCAACGGTGCCGGAATAGATAACATCATCACCCAGATTAGGACCTGCGTTAATACCAGAAACGACAATGTCCGGACGCGGACGCATTAATGCGTTCACGCCCAGATAGACGCAGTCGGTGGGCGTACCCATTTGTACGGCGATATCGCCGTTATCATAGGTAAAAGTGCGAAGTGAGGATTCCAGCGTCAGCGAGTTAGACGCGCCACTGCGGTTACGATCCGGGGCAACCACCTGTACGTCAGCAAACTCACGCAGCGCTTTCGCCAGCGTTTGTATACCGGGTGCGTGGACCCCATCATCGTTACTCAGCAATATACGCATAATCACCCATTGTATTAATAAGTTCCCTTACAACACTGGTGGCGAAGCTACCTGCCGGTAGCCAGAAGCGTAACTCAACGGTTACGTCATCCCACCAGTTCCAGCTTAATTGTTGTGGATACAGCAACATAGCGCGACGCGACGCGTCGACTTTCTCGCGCAATAACAGAGACTGCAACGCGGCTTCATCAGCAACAGCAGCTTTTTCAAACACCAGCGCGTCGCGCTGAGTTCCCCACTCACCGCTGCCCGGTAATGCCGCTGTGACCATCAATTCTTTCTCATCGACGCGACGCTGTAATTCAGTTTGTTCTTCCTGTGTGGCGACAAACCAGCTTCCACGTCCCGATAATTGTAGCGCATCGCCGTCAACAACTTGATTAAAGTCTGTTTTTTTCAAGCGTTCACTGACTATCTGATTAAACAACGCGCTACGTGCTGCCGACAACCAAAAACTGCGTTTATTGCGATCGCGCACCGGCGCATCGCTTTGTGCCCAGCGCAGCGCCCCTTGCAGGTTGCTGCCGCCGATACCAAAACGCTGAGCGCCAAAATAGTTCGGTACGCCGCGTTCGCTAATCGCCTGCAAACGCGCTTCAACGTCATTTCGCTCGCTCACTTCACGCAGCACTACGGTAAATTCGTTGCCTTTCAGCGCCCCTAAACGCAGCTTACGCTTGTGGCGCGCGTACTCCAGAACTTTACAGCCTTCGAGCTCAAATTTGCTTAGATCAGGCATTGCATTGCCCGGTACGCGCGCGCACAGCCACTGTTCCGTGACCGCGTGCTTATCTTTCTGCCCGGCAAAGCTCACTTCACGGGCGTGAATTTTCAGGAATTTCGCCAGCGCGTCAGCCACAAAACGGGTGTTACAACCGTTTTTCAGGATGCGTACCAAAACATGCTCGCCTTCACCATCCGGTTCGAAGCCTAAATCTTCGACGACAACAAAGTCTTCCGGATTCGCTTTCAGGACACCATGACCCAGTGGTTTGCCATGGAGATACGTCAGATCGTCAAACGCAGTCATTTCTGTGCCTTAATGAGTAACGCCACCGCTTCACAGGCAATTCCTTCCCCACGTCCGGTAAAACCGAGTTTTTCCGTGGTGGTCGCTTTCACGTTAACATCATCCATATGGCAGCCGAGGTCTTCAGCAATAAACACGCGCATTTGCGGAATGTGCGGCAGCATCTTCGGCGCCTGAGCAATAATCGTCACATCCACATTACCAAGCGTATAACCTTTGGCCTGAATACGCCGCCAGGCTTCACGCAATAATTCACGACTATCGGCACCTTTAAAGGTCGGGTCGGTGTCCGGGAAGAGTTTACCGATATCCCCCAGCGCAGCCGCGCCCAGCAGAGCATCGGTTAGCGCGTGTAACGCCACATCGCCATCAGAATGCGCCAGCAATCCTTTTTCATACGGGATGCGCACACCACCAATGATAATTGGGCCTTCTCCGCCAAAGGCGTGTACGTCGAAACCGTGTCCAATTCGCATTATGTCTTCTCCTGGTGGGTTGTCCGGGTCAGATAAAATTCGGCCAGCGCCAAATCCTCTGGACGCGTTACTTTAATATTATCAGCCCGTCCTTCAACGAGCTGAGGGTGTAAGCCGCAATATTCCAGCGCCGAGGCTTCGTCCGTAATGGTTGCGCCTTCGTGAAGCGCACGGGTCAGGCAATCATGCAACAGCTCGCGAGGGAAAAACTGCGGCGTCAACGCGTGCCATAAATCGGTGCGATCGACCGTATGAGCAATGTCTGTTCGGCCCGGCTCCGCACGCTTCATCGTGTCGCGTACTGGTGCCGCCAGGATCCCGCCGGTGCGGCTGGTCTCACTGATTGCCAACAAACGGGCTAAATCATCCTGATGCAGACACGGACGCGCGGCGTCATGCACCAGTACCCAGCGGGCCTCACCCGCGGCTTGCAAACCGGCAAGGACAGAATCAGCACGCTCGTTGCCGCCATCCACTACGGTAATTTGCGGATGCGCGGCGAGTGGAAGCTGGGCAAAGCGGGTGTCGCCAGGGCTGATAGCGATGACGACTCGCGTCACCCGGGGATGAGCCAGTAGCGCATCAACCGAGTGTTCAAGAATGGTTTTATTGCCAATAGAGAGGTACTGCTTAGGACACTCTGTTTGCATTCGGCGGCCAAACCCGGCAGCCGGCACCACGGCGCAAACGTCCAATAAAGTGGCAGCCATGTTAAATCCCTGGACGGTTTATCGATTGTTTTGCCCTGCAGTCTGAGCGCGTTTAGACGCGTCAGGCACCAGACGATAAAAGGTTTCGCCCGGCTTAGTCATGCTGAGTTCGTTGCGCGCGCGCTCCTCAATAGCCTCTTGCCCGCCATTGAGATCGTCAATTTCGGCAAAGAGCTGATCGTTACGCGCTTTAAGTTTCGCGTTTGTAGCTTGCTGCGCAGCAACATCAGCGTTGACGCGACTATAGTCATGTATGCCGTTCTTACCGAACCACAGCGAATACTGCAGCCAGACCAATAAAGCCAGCAACAGCAGCGTTAGTTTACCCATCCTGCCCCCTGAAAAACGGCATTAACATCCCATAACTTCCGCAGACAACTTTACATCAACGGTCGGGAATGCCGCGACAACGCGGGCAAATGTACCACATTTGCCCGTTGTTACGTATACCCCGTGTAAGGAGAACATAATCTCATTGTTGGTTACGGTTTGAATTATGACCAGAGAGCGAACAACATCAGCGAGTGTTAAAAAAGGGCGTTTGCCTAACCCAACAACCACAGAAATAGCGCACCAAACATCGCCCCAACCACCATTAGGGTGCAGGTAATGCTCAGCAGCAAACGTCCCTTCAATAACGAGTGCAAGGCAATACCCGCGACAATCGCCACGGGCAGCAAAGCGAGGAAAAAGGGCCAGGTATAAATGAAGAAAAAGAGTGTGTTAGGGCCATAAATCAGAAACGGAATCCCCAGCGCCAACAGCCACGCGATAAAACCGACCACGGCCCCCGGTAGTGACCAGGTGGTTTCATCGTCGGCGGCGAAGGTATCTGACTCTGTAATAGTAATGTTATGGCTGTTACGCATATCTAATCCTGTGACCGTGACTGACCGGGCATACAAGCTCGGGTGTCTCAGGATCTGATAATATCTTCCTGCCTCAGCAGGTCTAATAATTGGGGTACCAAATTTGTTACCAATTGTTCACCATCAAGGTGAATCTCTGGCGATTCAGGCGCTTCGTATACCGAATCAATTCCGGTGAAATTGCGCAACTCACCCGCCCGCGCTTTTTTATACAGCCCTTTTGGATCGCGTAATTCGCACGTTGCCAGCGGCGTATCCACAAAAACCTCAATAAAACGCCCTTCACCAACGCGTTCACGGACCATTTTGCGTTCGGCGCGATGTGGAGAGATAAAGGCGGTCAACACCACAAGACCCGCATCCACCATCAGGTTAGCCACCTCGCCAACCCGACGAATATTCTCCTTACGATCGGCATCGCTAAACCCAAGATCGCTGCACAGGCCGTGGCGCACGTTATCGCCATCCAACAAATAGGTACTCACTCCCAGCTTGTGCAACGCCTCTTCCAGCGCCCCTGCTACCGTGGATTTACCGGAACCAGACAGCCCGGTAAACCACAGCACAACACCACGATGACCGTGGCGTTGTTCCCGCTGTTGCGGTGTAACAGGATGGGCATGCCAGACGACGTTTTCGTCATGCAGCGCCATTATTTTCCTCCCAGCAGATCGCGTGCACCCCAGTGCGGAAAATGGCGACGCACCAGCGCATTAAGCTCTAGCTCAAACGCGCTGAACTGAGAAGCCGCGGCGAGATCCTGGACGATTGGCTCACGTACCAGCCCCGCGCCAACGGTAACGTTGGTCAGGCGGTCAATGATAATCAGCCCCCCTGTAACCGGATTCTGCTGATAGGTATCCAGCACCAGCGGCTCATCAAAGGTCAGATTAACCAGACCGATGCCGTTTAGCGGCAGCGCTTCAACAGCACGTTGGGTCAGGTTATTAATATCAATCTGGTACTGCACGTTATCAACGCGTGCGCGGGTTTTCTTACCGGCGACTTTGATGTCGTAGCTCTGTCCGGGAGACAACGGTTGTTCCGCCATCCACACCACATCCACGGCAGCGCTTTGTACCGCAGGTAACACTTCACCGGCATCAAGCAGCAGGTCGCCCCGGCTGATATCGATCTCATCTTTCAATACCAGGGTGATCGCTTCACCCGCATGCGCTTGCTGTAAATCACCATCAAAGGTTACGATCCGCGCCACGCTCGATTCAACGCCGGACGGCAACACTTTGACGCGTTGCCCTACCTTCACACTACCGGAGGCCAGCGTCCCGGCATAACCACGAAAATCCAGATTCGGTCGGTTCACATACTGCACCGGGAAGCGCATCGGCTGAGTATCAACTATGCGTTGGATCTCAACGCTTTCCAGCACTTCAAGTAGTGTCGGACCGCTGTACCACGACATGCTGGTGCTTTGCGAAGCCACGTTGTCACCTTCCAGCGCAGAGAGCGGCACAAACCGGATATCCAGGTTGCCCGGCAACTGTTCAGCAAAAGTAAGATAGTCTTCGCGAATGCGGTTAAATGTCTCTTCGCTAAAGTTCACCAGATCCATTTTGTTGATCGCCACCACCAGGTGTTTGATCCCAAGCAGCGTGGAGATAAAGCTGTGACGACGAGTCTGAGCCAACACGCCTTTACGCGCATCGATCAGCAGGATCGCCAGGTCGCAGGTCGACGCGCCGGTCGCCATGTTGCGGGTGTACTGCTCATGACCGGGAGTATCCGCAATAATAAATTTACGCTTCTCGGTAGAGAAATAACGGTAAGCCACGTCGATGGTGATGCCCTGCTCGCGCTCGGCTTGTAAGCCATCAACCAATAACGCCAGATCGAGCTTTTCACCCTGAGTACCGTGGCGTTTACTGTCGTTGTGCAACGATGAAAGCTGATCTTCATAAATCTGACGCGTGTCGTGCAGCAGGCGACCAATCAGGGTGCTTTTCCCGTCATCCACGCTACCGCAGGTTAAAAAACGCAACAGACTTTTGTGCTGCTGGGCGACCATCCAGGCCTCAACGCCGCCTTCATTAGCAATTTGTTGTGCAAGTGTCGTGTTCATGGCGGCTCCTTAGAAATACCCCTGACGTTTCTTCAGCTCCATAGAGCCCGCCTGGTCGCGGTCAATCACGCGGCCCTGACGTTCACTGGTGGTTGAGACCAGCATCTCTTCGATGATTTCCGGCAGCGTCTGCGCGTTCGACTCCACCGCGCCTGTCAACGGCCAGCAGCCGAGCGTACGGAAACGCACCATGCGTTTTTTAATCACCTCACCCGGTTGCAGATCGATTCTGTCGTCATCAATCATCATCAGCATGCCGTCGCGTTCCAGCACCGGACGCTCCGCCGCCAGGTACAGCGGCACGATGTCGATATTTTCCAGCCAGATGTACTGCCAGATATCCTGTTCAGTCCAGTTGGAAAGCGGGAATACGCGTATACTTTCGCCTTTGTTAATCTGTCCGTTGTAGTTGTGCCACAGTTCCGGACGCTGATTTTTAGGGTCCCAGCGATGAAAACGATCGCGGAAAGAATAAATGCGCTCTTTGGCACGCGATTTCTCTTCGTCACGACGAGCGCCACCGAACGCGGCGTCAAAACCGTATTTGTTTAGCGCCTGCTTCAGCCCTTCGGTTTTCATAATATCGGTATGCTTGGCGCTACCGTGTACAAACGGGTTGATGCCCATCGCCACCCCTTCCGGGTTTTTATGCACCAGCAGTTCACAACCGTAAGCTTTCGCCGTGCGGTCACGAAACTCGTACATCTCGCTGAATTTCCAGCCGGTATCAACGTGCAGCAGAGGGAACGGCAGCGTACCAGGATAAAACGCTTTGCGCGCCAGATGCAGCATTACGCTGGAATCTTTGCCGATGGAATACATCATCACCGGATTCGAAAACTCGGCGGCCACCTCACGAATGATATGGATGCTTTCCGCTTCCAGTTGCCGCAGGTGGGTAAGTCGTTTTTGATCCATAACCGTTCCTATGTAATGCCGTTATTTTGCTAACGATGCTCAGATAACCTGACTATAGGGAGGGCATGAGGGCGAATGAAATTACGAATTGGAATGAGTAGTTCCTCAAAGGAATAACGATCCGGAAAAGCAAATATCAAAAAGTGCTTAAGCTCGCGAATTTCGGGCATTTAGGAGCAAATGAAATTGTTTTACCTTGATCACAGTTTCATACTAGCGGTTGAAAATTTCTGCTAGGTATTTAAGGACTCATTATGTTTTCCGCAACGCGCCCCCTTCTTGCAATCCTGGCGCTCGGCGCGTGCTTTATCCTTCCCGCACAGGCAACATCTTCCAAACCTGGAGATATCGCAAATACCCAGGCTCGATATATCGCAACGTTTTTCCCTGGCCGCGTAACGGGCTCTCCGGCGGAAATGTTGTCTGCTGATTATATACGTCAGCAATTTCAGCAGATGGGCTATAGCAGTGATATTCGAACGTTTAATAGCCGTTATGTTTATACCGCCAAAGATAACCGTAAAAACTGGCATAACGTCACGGGAAGTACCGTTATTGCAGCACATGAGGGTAAAGCGCCACAGCAGATTATTATCATGGCGCACCTCGACACCTACGCCGCACAGAGCGACGCCGATTCCGATGCCAATCTGGGTGGATTAACCCTGCAAGGTATTGATGACAACGCCGCAGGACTTGGCGTGATGCTGGAACTGGCGGAAAAACTCAAAGACGTGCCGACGCAGTACGGCATTCGGTTTATCGCCACCAGCGGCGAGGAAGAAGGCAAACTGGGCGCACAGAACATCCTGAATCGAATGAGCGCCGCCGAGAAGAAAAATACGCTACTGGTTATCAACCTCGATAACCTGATCGTCGGCGATAAGCTCTATTTCAATAGCGGTAAGAAAACCCCGGAAGCGGTGCGAAAATTGACGCGCGATCGGGCGCTGGCCATCGCGCACAGCCGCGGTATCGTAGCCAGCACCAATCCGGGGCTGAACAAAAACTATCCGAAAGGAACTGGATGTTGTAACGATGCAGAGGTCTTCGACAACGCGGGCATTGCAGTGCTCTCCGTTGAAGCAACCAACTGGAATCTGGGCAAGAAAGACGGCTATCAACAGCGCGCCAAAAGCGCCTCGTTCCCGGCAGGCAACAGCTGGCACGATGTGCGACTGGATAACCAGCAGCATATCGATAAAGCCTTGCCGGGAAGGATAGAGCACCGTAGCCGAGACGTGGTACGCATTATGCTCCCGCTGGTAAAAGAACTGGCAAAGGCGGGAAAAACCTCGTAACTCATCCAGCTCCATAATATTTCTGCTTTCAAAGTGGATTATCCCCGCTGGCGCGGGGAACACATAAGAGCGGAAGCTCAACACACTACCCTCATCGGTTTATCCCCGCTGGCGCGGGGAACACATTTGATATCCTGCGGGTTTAGGTTGGTTTCTCGGTTTATCCCCGCTGGCGCGGGGAACACTGCTCAGCAAGCGCAACGCGCGCCTGTTTATCCGGTTTATCCCCGCTGGCGCGGGGAACACATGGGCCATGACATCGAAATAAACTCAACCGCCGGTTTATCCCCGCTGGCGCGGGGAACACGGTGGGTTAATCCCTAGCACAATGAGTGTAATCGGTTTATCCCCGCTGGCGCGGGGAACACTATATCCTGAATTATAAACATAATATCCCAGCCGGTTTATCCCCGCTGGCGCGGGGAACACGGTTTCTAGATTAGGTGCTGCTGGTGGAAGGTCGGTTTATCCCCGCTGGCGCGGGGAACACACGTCTGCAGCTTCTTTATTTTTTCCTGTACCCGGTTTATCCCCGCTGGCGCGGGGAACACATCCCACTCAAATTGATTCGCTCTGACATTGGCGGTTTATCCCCGCTGGCGCGGGGAACACAGAGATTCACCATATAAGGGAGGGGCAAGGCGCGGTTTATCCCCGCTGGCGCGGGGAACACGGGGATTACGCTAAAGACGGCGGAGCGGTTAACGGTTTATCCCCGCTGGCGCGGGGAACACCCACTTTTCAGCCTCGTATGTGCTGGCGTAGCCGGTTTATCCCCGCTGGCGCGGGGAACACCTCTCCTGAACCTCTTTCAATCCGTCGATCGCCGGTTTATCCCCGCTGGCGCGGGGAACACTGCTCTTTACTGTCTGAGCCGAGAATAAAGTCCGGTTTATCCCCGCTGGCGCGGGGAACACGATATATTCACTCAGCAACCCCGGTATTATTTCGGTTTATCCCCGCTGGCGCGGGGAACACTTGATGGCCAGCGAAAAAGGGCAGAGCCAAAACGGTTTATCCCCGCTGGCGCGGGGAACACTGTCTGACCGTCTCTTAACGATACCGTTGTATCGGTTTATCCCCGCTGGCGCGGGGAACACGCCGCGTGCAATGCTGCCAGCACGGCAGAAAACGGTTTATCCCCGCTGGCGCGGGGAACACATCCTTACCTACACTCCCCGCATCAATAATATCGGTTTATCCCCGCTGGCGCGGGGAACACTTCAACGCATGGAAAACGATTAAAACTACCCGCGGTTTATCCCCGCTGGCGCGGGGAACACACTAAACATATATAACTGTTTTCTATTACATTTTTTAGCAAGCAACAATCTACCAACCTATTTATAACAACTCCATTTTATTAAAGAACATTCAACTTATTGATTTTCAACAGGAAGAAAAGAGACCAATCTGAGTCCATCCAAATCTACCGGAATACGGCGGTTTTCTCCCCAGGTTTGAAATTCAAAACCTGACTCCGTATTTGTCGCCCAGGCCATCACAACGTTTCCCGTTCCGCCCAATTGCGTGATGTGTTGCCAGATCATTTCCCGAATTCGCTTAGAGGTATCCCCCACATAAACCCCTGCACGAATTTCAAGTAACCAGATAGCTAGACGTCCTCGCAGACGCGGCGGAACGTTTTCCGCTACCACGACAACCATACTCATCCGCCACGCCCCCGATGGCCACCGTCACCCAAAAATTCAGGCTCCGGTATTGCAGGCGGCAACATATCTGGCGCAGGCTGCGGGGGATCTATTTCACCGGCTGCCAGGACTTCCTCAATCAGAGGGATCAATTTACCGGTCAGCTTAGTGCTACGAAATATATCGCGACAGGCCAGCCGTACTTCTTTATCTGGCTCTGAGGGATGGCGGGCAGCAATTTCAAATGCCTTCGGTACCACTGAGTCAAATTTAATGATATCGGCAATGTCATAAACAAAAGAAAGCGGTTTACCACTATGGATAAAACCAATGGCAGGCGCATAGCCCGCCGCCAGAATAGCCGCTTCTGAAATACCGTAAAGACACGATGTTGCAGCGCTAATACACCGGTTGACTACATCGCCTTTTTCCCAGTCCTTAGGATCGTAGTTGCGACCGTTCCATTTCACGCCGTATTGTTTTGCCAGCAAGTTATAAGTCTGGCGTACACGAGAACCTTCAATACCGCGTAATTGTTCAACAGAGCGACGCGCTGGGGGTGGCTCGCGAAAGCGCAGTTCGTACATTTTTCGCACGACTTTCAGCCGCAAATCATCATCGAGCGCTAATTTGGCCTGATAGAGCAACTTATCAGCCCGTGCCCCGCCGGGCTGGCCGGAAGCGTAAACGCGAACACCGGCTTCGCCGACCCAGACCAGCAATGTCCCGACTGTTGACGCCAGTCGCACTGCGGCATGAGAAACACGCGTCCCCGGCTCCAGCATAATGCAGGCCACCGATCCCACCGGAATATGCGTGCGAATACCCGTTTTATCGATCAATACAAATGCGCCATCCAGTACGTCAACCTGACCATACTGGAGTAAGATCATTGAAGTACGATCCTTTAAGGGGATCGGGCTTAGCGGGACAAATGTCACTTACCGTCTCCCGGTTTGATCATCATCATCCCGCAGCCGAACGCCCGGCTTTTACCGTATCCGACCGCCAAACGTTGCAGGAATCGCTCAGGATCGTTGACCACCAGCACGCCGCTATAATCCACGCTGCTGAACTGGATCATCTGTCGGGCTTTGTCGCGTCGTATCTGCTGTTGTCGATAGGCATCAACATTAACCTCACACAACGAGAATCCATATTGCTCGCCTTGACGAGACAGCCACCCCAGCGCCGCCTGCTGCTGCTGGCTCCAGATATCCTGGCTGCCCATCTGCGCTTTGACCTGGCGCTTTGCTTCCATCAACAAATCATGGCGTTTACCGGCTTTGCAAATGGTCGGATTCGCACGCAGGTTAAATCGCAACGTCTGACCAACGCTTAGCGCAGGGCTAAACGCGCGGCACTGCACATCGAAAATAGCGCTTTCTGCTGGACGTTCCTGCGACAAAACAAAAAAACGAAAGGCCCCCTGTAACTCCTCACGACGATAAAGGAACTGTCGTTCGTCTCCGCCAGGAAAAAGCGCCCACAGCCACTGATGCATGACGTATTCACCACGTTCCACCAGATGAAGCAGCTGTGAAGGCGAAAGCTGAGCGGTATACAACGTTATTTTTGAGAGGTACACAGTTCCTCCTTGCTGAGCCACGGCCCTTGATTCACCGTACGTTCGCCAAACAACCATTGTTGACGACTTAACGGCCTGTCACGACGACGCTGGATTTTATTCGCGGTTAAGCCGTCGTGCTCCCCCTCCCACCAGCATTCATTCTGCAATCTCGCCAGAGGAAGGTTGAGCGCGGTGAGTTTATCCTCATATTGACGATAGGCATCGCGCAGGACATCCGGCGCACGACCTTCCAGTACCAACGGCGCGAGCGGCAACCCCAGCGGATGGCTTTTTCGTCCCAGATAGAGAGGAAATACCGGATGCTGTAACGCCTTCTGAAGCTGCTGCAATGAGTAAGGCGCGTCCGGCGTCATTGCAACGCCAACCATCCACCAGGCATCGGTGTAATAGTCTCGTCGGGAAATCAGCGCGCTGAGCAACTCAGGATCCAGCAACTCTTCCCGACGGCTAAAATAACGCGCTTTACGCACCTCTTTTGGCATCTGAACTGTGTGATAATCCCGCGCCCAGCGCGGTTCCTGGCTGGCACAGAGCAAAAAAAAGTAATGGCGATTAAAATCATTTAACCGCGCCTCTTCATCACGACGAATGCCGAGCGCTGCCGCGAGCAGCCCCAGTAACGCCGAACGAGAGGGAAGCTCGTGACTATGGCGAACTTCGCCGGGCGCATCGACGCCCCAGGAAGCCATTGGCCCATGAAGCTGAAAAACCAGATATTGGCTCATAGCCGCCCCTTACACGCAGATAAAGTCCAGGACGTCTTTCATGCTTCCCTGTTGCTGCATAACATCAAAGTGGGTTGATTTGGTTTGCTCACCATAGACTTTCTTCATATTTTCACGCAGCTCGGTAATGCGTTTTACCGCCACCTCCAGTTGGTTGGTGCCGTTGATCGGATTATAAAATGCCGCTGCCAGGGAACGAGGCTGATCGGTTCCCGTTTCCGCGAGCGCCCAAGAGGCATAGGCGCGGCTGGCAAAGCTGTTTTGTTTGCCGGTTGGCGAGACTTTCAGCGCCGCTTCGGTAAAGGCGCGCAACGTTTTATTGGCCAGCTCTTCATTACCGTGCAGATTTTTCACCAGCAGATCTTTGTCGATGCAAATATAGGTATAAAACAGTGCCGAGCCAAAACCGGTTTCTCCCAGGTGACCTGCGCCCGCATCATCTGAAGACGCGCGCAAATCGTCGACGGCAGTAAAGAAATCGTCTTCGACAATCGTTTCACTGACGCCGAAGGCATGCGCAACCTGGCAGGCGGCTTCGATATTAAACTCCGGTTTGTTGGCCAGCATGCGGCCAAACATCGCGATATCGACGGCCATGCGATCTTTACGTAGCAGCGCCAGCTCTTCCTCTTTTGGCGCACGTTTCTCTTCCGCCAGACAGTGCGCCAGGGTAATTACCGCCTCAAACTCTGCCGGGCTAATGTGCACCAGTTGCTCGGTTTCGGCGTTGGTCAGGACATCTTTCGCTTTCTTATCTGCTTTTACTTTGCCAAAGCAGTTTGCGATACCCTCTACCCATTCAACCGCTTTTTTCGGGTCAATACCTTTTTCGATCAAGATATTCGCCGCCTCACGCGCAATACGCCCACTGCGAATACCGATATTCCCGGCCAGCGCCTGCTCAAACAGTTCAGAAGTGCGCCACGCACGTTTCAGACTCTGGGAAGAAATACGCAAACGCGTTGCACCGCCTAGCACTACCGTTTTCGGCGCACCGGTATCGTCACGGTTCAGGTTGGCAGCAGGATAAGCGGTCAGTAAATGGAGCTGAATAAACGTTGTCATTAGGATGTCCCTGTTAATTATCTTCGTTATCGGTTTCGCCAGCCTGATAGTATTCCAGCGCCCAGCGGATATGGATGAATTCGGTGGGCCGCTGCTGACGGCGATAATGCTTTTGCAAATCGTCGTTTTCCTGACACCAGCGGAAAATATCTTCTGCCAGCGAAATCAGGTTTACAGTGCCTTTTAGCAGCTTTACCGCGCGTCGCAGCTGGCGCAGAAGTTCATCCGGCGTTTTTACCGCAGACAATATCGCAAACCGCCTCTCCGACATGACCGGGTTATTGCCCGTCATCTGCCCAAGCTGCGCGGCAAAACACAGGCGTTCATCAATCGTTTTCACATTCGCGCCCAGTGCAGCAACCAGCGCCAGCGCGGTAACCCGCCACTCCTGTCCTTCAATTTTCCACAGCGTATGGGTCTGCATCAGCAGGGAGCGAAATCCTTCAGACAGACAGGCATCGTTTACCGTTATGCTGCGCCGCAGACTGGCACGCGCGCCGCGCTTCTCCTGCAATTCCTCATGCCATTTGCGCAGCGTGACGTTGTGATCCTTTTGCACAATACTCATTCAGCAGCCTCCTGCTTTTTGTCCCTGACGGCTTTTGCGCTTTGCTTTTCCGCCGATGTCGTAAAATATTTTTTGCGCGCCATCATGCTGCGCCTGAGGTCGTTATCCTCATACGGGTTAGTAAAGACACGATCGTCAAAGTAACGGCGGGTAAATAGCCACAGCTCCTTTTGCCATTTATTCAGTCTGTCACCTGGCTCCTGACCATTTTCAAGATCGTGAATCAGGGTCAAAAAACGTCCCTGCGTCAGATTCCAGAAATCAATGTCGATAAAACTGAAGTCGCCGCGCGCGCCCTTCGCATCAGCAAACCAGGCGTCTTTTAAAGCGTTGCGTAATAAGCTGAGGAGTCGGGAGGCGGTTTGGGCGGCTTTACGCAAATGAGGAATCAAATTTTCCGTCATCAGCAACGGGAAGCGATGCTCATACCAGCAGCGAATTTTCATATTGTCGAAATCCGCCCCAAAGCCCCGCCTTTATATTCTGAAGGCCGCGTGCGTTAAACACTTTGACCACCAGCGCCGGATATTCTTTATTCGCGTCCGTCTGGTTGTCCTGGCTTAACCCCAACCAGTCCCGCCAGATAAGCCCCCCGGGCTGTGGTTTCACGGAAAAGAACCCATCACTCTCTTTTACCGGCAGACGATACGGCGTCAACGGGTGTCGCCAGCCTTCATAGTTAACGCCGTAGTTTTTGACGGTCATAAGACTCAGCAACGCCTCGCTATCAGCGCCGCAAATATCACAGAAACCGGACTGCGTGGTGGCAAAATCCAGACGGATACGGCGCGGCATGCCCCAGTACGCCTGGAGTTTATTAACCCGCTCCGGCGTCGTCACAGCGCTGGCTTGTTCGCTGGTGCGCGTCACGGCAAGCCACGGAAAAATCGACGCATCATATAACTCAGGCAGAGGAAGTTCTGCGGCGTCCTGCGGCATCACGTTAAGCCACAGCTTGCGCCACAGCGGCGTTTGCCGGGTACCTTGATATTCCTGTAACTCGATAAGCGTGGTCATCGGCCCCCCACCGCGCAGACCGGTGCGATAGCCTTTGCCGCCGGATGGCGCGTTGAGTTGCAGTGAGAAGAGCGCCAACACCGCGCAATGCGGGCAAAAACGTTCTGTGACGCCACGTTTGATAAAATGGTCTTTATTAAATTTGGTGGTTTGTGCGCCAGGGGTTTCCGGCAACAGCGACGCTATAGAAACTTTTTCGCCAGTTAACGGTTCAAAATCCTGCATAAAAGAGGGCGATTCGGCACCGAACTGGAAGGCATGCTCCAACGGTTCCAGCGCATCGCGGATCATCTCTTTTGTCAGGCCATCGAACCAGATGTCCTCCCAGCGAGCGCTATTTTTTGGCGCAATACTGCATTGCAGTAACCCCAGCAGAAACTGCCAGGCCGCCCCCTGTAAATCGGCTCGCGTTGCAGCGATATCCACCACGTTTTCATCTGTCAGATTAGCGGGGGCCAACTTGCCCAGGGAACCGTCGTTAAAGCGCACGGGAAGCCAGGGCGTTGTTAAAAGTGAGAAGCTATTCATATGGGTATCTGCTCAACCTCCATCTTACCAATCAATCCTTCACTCGCCGAATAGCCGCTGTTTGCAGCCTCCGACACAACAATCACTACGGCAAAATCCATATTCTGATGTTGCTCAATACACCATTTCCGCAGTTCCTCACCCTCCAGCCGTTCAAACTCATCTTTATGCTTTTCCCACCAGCTCTGACGCACCCGCAGCACGCTCATCTCCCAGGGATGAGCGCCTGAAGCATAAGGGATGACGTTGCCATCCCCCCTTTTCGCCAGCCATAGCGTGATGGACTCTTCCGCCAGACGGGTCGACAGTTTCTCCGGCAGGAAGTCGCTACTTTCAGGGCTGTATCCCGGCGCAAAGTTCAGCAACATTTGCGCGGCAAACGCGCGATCGCAATAATATTTTCCTGTCTGCGCGTTCTCTGTTTTCGCAAAACCATCAGGTATTGCCACATTTTCACCGTAAACCGACTCAATCAACAATCGGGCAGATTGCGGCATCCGAATGGCGCCCTGCTCCCGCAGCACACGCTGCGTCAGCCACATGCGACCGTGGTCGGGATAGACGTAGGCGCTGTTACGCATGGCAGCAGAAAACCAATCTTCTCGCGGGGCGTCAGCCCACTCAGGCGCGAGGATCAGCAGTTCAGGCGCATCGCGTTCATCCCGACCGCTACCTTTCACTTTGCCGTTGCGATAGCGGATATGGCGCTGTAACCGTCCCGCTCGCTGGATCAGGAGATCCACTGGCGCTAAATCAGAGATCATCTCGTCCATATCAATGTCGAGACTCTGCTCAATCACCTGAGTGGCGATAAGAGCTTTACCAGCGCGCTGCGTCCCCTCTCCTTTACCAAACAGCGACAATGTCTGCGTCTCAATCCGCTGCCGGTCATAAAAAGCAAAACGGCTATGAAATAACGAGAGATGTTCAGCCGGAACACGGCCTCTGGCGAGTAGCTGACGATAAACCCGAATGGCGTCATCCACCGAATTGCGTATCCACGCGATGCATTTGCCTTCGCTTACCGCTCGTTCAATACGCTCGATGCAGGATTGCTCGCTATAAAGCCAACCAACATTCACGCTGCGCTCAACGTCTTTGCGCGTCGCCACATGCTGAGAAACCACCTCCTGCCCGGCAACCTGAGTCAGCCAGGGATAATCGCCATAGCTCAATAAAGGCGCTTCAGCTCGGCTTCCTGCCCCGCGCGCGAATGCGGCCACCAGCCGATCGCGCTGCTGTTGTGAGAGCGTGGCCGAAAGCAGGATCGTACTGTTGCCGCTGCGGGCCTGATGCTCAATCAGACTTTCCAAAATCCGCGACATATAGGCGTCGTAAGCGTGGATCTCATCGGCCAGCAGAATTTTGTCGCTAAGGCCCAGCAGCCGCAGGTTGTTATGTTTAAACGGCATCACCGCCATCATGGCCTGATCGAGCGTGCCGACGCCCACTTCAGCCAGCAGCGCTTTCTTATTACTGTCGGCAAACCAGGCGGCACAGCCCTGGCTGAAAGGTTGCTTATCATCCGGCTCTTCCGAACCTGATAACCCGGTCGACCAAATTGATTGATTAAATCTGTTCATTAAACCGCGCGCACTGTGCGCCAGCACCAGACTGGGGCAAGACCCCGATCTGTAAAGCGAAAGCCAGCTCTCCGACAGACGATCAAACATGGCATTCGCGGTAGCCATCGTCGGCAATCCAAAATACAACCCCTGGGCTTTTCCTGCCGCCATCAGTCGATGGGTGAGAATTAACGCGGCCTCGGTTTTACCTGCGCCCGTTACGTCTTCCAAAATGAATAGTTGCGGCCCGTCTTTATTAATATCCAGCTCAAGTACATTTTGCTGTAAAGGCGTGGGCTGCTGAATAAAGGGGAATAGCGTTTGAACACCGGAGAAAGGAGCAACCGTTGAAGGCGACGGTATCGTAGCAAGCGCCGCCTTCGCTTTATCCAGCGCCAGCGGCCAGTATGCTTCGATGGGCATCGTAGTGGCGATGCGAGGGAAAAAATGGCTGGACGAACCGCACCAGTCGGCCAGTACCACCGCAGCAGAAATCGGCCATGAGAGGCGCTGGAACAACGCAATACCGTCGTCTTCATCCCAGAAGAGCGGAATATCAATCAGCGGAAACAGCGATTTAATACACGTTAAGAATTCGCGGGCCGCGTCTTTGTCCTGCGGCAGAAAATTATCCAGCTCGAGAATCCCCTGCGGCGGCCGCCCATGATGGCCGGTCGTCACCGATATCCACCTAGCGATAACCCGCTTCAGCTTGCGGGGAGAAAGTCTGGACCCCGGCAATAGTTCAGGAAACTCGCTTAACCAGTTGTTCCATAACCAGTATCCCAACGTCGTGTGGTGGATTGATTCATCGTTTTTTCGCCGTTCGGAAAGAACGGGCAGGCTGGGATGGCTATACAGCCGTTGAAATGAACTGGCAAACTTACCGATATCATGCCAACACAATAACCAGGCAAAAAATTGTGCGGCTTGCTCAACATTCGTTATTCCCAATCTCTGGAAATAAACAGCAAGCCCGTAGAGATTATTTTTCACCATCCAGTAGCCTACTGCCGCTACGTCCAGTGAATGCCAGCACAGCAGGTGGTAATCGTCGCCACCATCTTTTTCAACTTGCCGGCTTTTTCCCCAATAAAAATATATCGACACCGCGTATCCAGCTAATCAAGAATTGTGTTCGTATCATTACGTATTTACAGAAAACAATTCGTGACACGGCTCAATATATCTTACAATTCAATTAATTAGATAATAGAATGTATATTTCAACTTACATTGAATTTTAATATAATTAATAACAAACTTGGCTGAAATATAAAAAAATCCCGGCAACGCCGGGAGTAGAATTATTGATTTGGTGTCCGCTATTTATCACCCTTCGTGCAGCCCGCACTCGCGCTTCAACCCAAAGAATCGCGTCTCTTCTTCCGCCATACCCGGCTCCCATTTGCGGGTAGTGTGCGTATCGCCTACCGACAGATAGCCCTGATCCCATAACGGATGGTATTTCAGGCCGTGCTTTTGCAGATACTGATACACAGTGCGGTTATCCCAGTCGATGATCGGCAGCACTTTAAACACGCCGCGCTGAATCGCCAGCACCGGCAAATGCGCCCGGCTGCCGGACTGCTCGCGGCGTAGACCGGCAAACCATGTTTGCGCGTTGAGTTCTTTAAGCGCGCGGTTCATCGGCTCGACTTTGTTGATGTCATTATATTTCTCAATGCCTTCAACGCCCTGTTCCCACAGTTTGCCGTAGCGCGCTTCCTGCCATGCGGCGCTCTCCTTCGCCCGGTAGACTTGCAGATTCAGCTTGAGCTTGTCCGTTAACTCATCAATAAACTGGTAGGTTTCCGGAAACAGGTAGCCGGTATCGGTGAGGATCACCGGGATATTCGGGCGAATCAGGTTCACCAGGTGCAGACTTACCGCTGCCTGGATACCAAAGCTTGATGACAAGACATATTCACCCGGCAGGTTTTCCAACGCCCACGCCACGCGATCCTCGGCGCTCAATTTTTCCAGTTGGTCGTTGGTTTGCGCCAACGCCATAACGCGTTCAACTTTCGGCAGCGCGTTCAACGCGTTGAGATCGAGTTTGGACATAAATTCCTCGCTGTTTGCCTTGCCTGATGACACTGCGCTTATCAGGCCTACAGATTCAGCAGACCCGATAAGTCCATTTCACCTTATTCCCAGAAATCCCGCGCCGGATCGAGCACCGGGCGAATGATGCCCGCACGCACCGTAAAGTCGCCGAAGCCTTCACCCGCTTCGCGCTCTTTCGCCCAGCGCCCAACCAGTTGGTCAACAGAATCGAGAATTTCCGATTCCGTAATATTTTCGCGGTACATACGCGGAATGCGTGTCCCCATGCGGTTACCGCCCAGGTGCACGTTGTAGCGCCCCGGTGCTTTCCCCACCAGGCCCAGTTCCGCCAGCATCGCGCGGCCGCAGCCGTTCGGGCAGCCGGTGACGCGCATCACGATATGCTCGTCAGGAATGCCGTGTTTTGCCAGAATCGCTTCCACTTTGTCAGTGAACGACGGCAGGAAACGCTCGGCTTCCGCCATTGCCAGCGGACAGGTCGGAAACGACACGCAGGCCATCGAGTTTTCACGTTGCGGTTTCACCGCATTCATCAACCCGTGATCGCGTGCCAGCGTCTCGATCTTCGCCTTCTGGCTTTCCGGCACACCGGCAATGATCAGGTTCTGGTTGGCAGTGATGCGGAAATCCCCTTTATGGATCTTCGCGATCTCCAGCAGCCCCGTTTTCAGCGGACGCCCCGGATAATCCAGAATGCGACCATTTTCGATAAACAGCGTCAGGTGCCAGTTATTGTCGATCCCTTTGACCCAACCAATGCGATCGCCGCGACCGGTAAATTCATACGGGCGGATCGGCTCAAATTTAATACCCGCACGACGCTCGACTTCCTCTTTGAAGGTGTCGATGCCGACGCGTTCAAGCGTGTATTTGGTTTTGGCGTTTTTACGATCGGTACGATTACCCCAGTCACGCTGGGTGGTCACCACCGCCTCCGCCACCGCCAGTGTGTGCTCCAGCGGCAGATAGCCGAATTCACTCGCGGTGCGGGCGTAAGTTTTCTTATTGCCGTGCTCAATCGACAAACCGCCGCCGACCAGCAGGTTAAAGCCCACCAGCTTGCCGTTTTCGGCAATCGCCACGAAGTTCATGTCGTTGGCGTGCAGATCGATATCGTTCTGCGGCGGAATTACCACCGTAGTTTTAAACTTACGCGGCAGATAGGTCGCGCCGAGGATCGGTTCTTCGTCGGTAGTCGCCACCTTCTCCTGATCCAGCCAGATTTCTGCATAGGCGCGAGTGCGCGGCAACAGATGTTCGGAAATCTTTTTCGCCCACTCGTAGGCTTGCGCGTGCAATTCAGACTCGTAAGGGTTCGAGGTACACAGCACGTTACGGTTCATGTCGTTGGCGGTCGCCAGCGCGTCCAGCCCGACCGAATGCAGCATCTGGTGTACCGGCTTGACGTTCTTCTTCAGAATGCCGTGAAACTGGAAGGTCTGACGGTTGGTCAGGCGGATGCTGCCGTAAATCGTATTATCTGCGGCGAACTTGTCGATCGCCTGCCACTGTTTGGTGGTGATGACACCGCCTGGCAGACGGCAGCGCAGCAGCATTGCGTGGCGCGGCTCCAGCTTTTGCTCAGCACGTTCAGCACGGATATCGCGGTCATCCTGCTGGTACATACCGTGAAAACGGATCAACAGGAAGTTGTCACCGTGGAAGCCGCCGGTCAGGCCATCGTTTAAATCTTCCGCAATGGTACCGCGCAGAAAGTTGCTCTCACGCTTCATGCGCTCGGCGTCAGTCAATTTGCCTTCGACCACTAAAGGCCCTGGATATTTTTCGCTCATTAGTAGACATCTCGCTGATAACGGCGCTCAACGCGCAGCTCACTTAAAAATTCATCCGCCGCTTCGATGTCCATTGCACCGAATTCGGCAATCACTTCCAGCAATGCCTGTTCAACGTCTTTCGCCATGCGATTGGCGTCGCCGCAGACATAAATGTGGGCACCGTCGTTTATCCAGCGCCACAGTTCCGCGCCCTGTTGACGCAGTTTGTCTTGTACGTAGATTTTTTCTTTTTGATCTCTGGACCAGGCAAGATCAATGCGGTTCAGTACGCCCTCTTTGACGTAACGCTGCCATTCAACCTGATAGAGGAAATCGTCAGTAAAGTGCGGATTGCCGAAAAACAGCCAGTTTTTGCCTTCAGCACCGTCGGCGGCGCGTTGTTGCATAAAGGCGCGGAACGGGGCGATACCGGTGCCAGGGCCAATCATAATCACCGGGGTTTCCGGGTTAGCGGGCAGACGGAAGTTATCGTTGTGTTCGATGAACACGCGCACTTCGCCGTCTTCTTCCACGCGATCGGCGAGGAAGCTGGAGGCACCGCCCGCGCGGGCGCGGCCTTCAATCTCATAACGCACCACACCCACGGTGACATGCACTTCGTTTTCCACTTCCGCCTGGGAAGAGGCAATAGAGTACAGGCGCGGCGTCAGCGGACGCAGCAGGCCAACTAACGCTTCGGCATCGAGCTGCGCCGGGGAGAAGCGCACCATATCGACGATTGGCGTGGTTGCGGCGTAATGCTGCAATTGCGCTTTATCACCCACCAGCGGCAGCAATGATTCGCTGCGCGTCAACGTGGCGTAGTTTTCCACGATATTGGCGGTATTCACCGTCAGTTCGAAGTGCCACTGCAATGCTTCGGTGAGCGGCAGGGTTTTGCCGTCAACCGTGACTGGTTCATCTCCTTTCAGCCACAGCAGCTCAACCAGCTCTTTGACCAGCGCCGGATCGTTCTGGTACCACACGCCCAGCGCATCGCCCGGCTGATAGCGCAGGCCGGAATCACCGAGATCGATTTCAATATGGCGCACATCTTTTTCCGAGTCGCGACCGGTGATTTTCTGGTTTACCGACAGCGACGCCAACAGAGGGGATTCTTTGGTGTACGGGCTGGAGTGGATCTCATTTACCGCCCCGCTTGCCACAGTCTGTACGGAAGGCGCAGCCGGAGCACGCGCTTTCAGCACATCAACCAGACGGGCACGCCATTCGGCTGCCGCGCCCTGGTATTCGACGTCGGCGTCGACGCGGTCAAGCAAACGTTCACCGCCCAGCTCAGCCAGTTTTGCATCGAAGTCTTTTCCTGACTGACAGAAAAACTCGTAAGAAGTGTCACCAAGACCAAACACGGCAAAAGCGGTGTTATCGAGCTTCGGCGCTTTTTTCGAGAACAGGAATTTATGCAACGCTACGGCTTCTTCCGCAGGTTCACCTTCCCCCTGTGTCGACGCCACTACGATCAGCAATTTCTCATTAGCGATTTGTTTGAATTTATAGTCGCCCGCATTGATGAGAGTGACGTTGAGCTTTGCCGCGATCAGATCATCGCGCAGGGCTTCCGCCACACGACGTGCATTACCGGTTTGCGAGGCGGAGATAAGCGTAATGCCAGGCATTCCAGCAGCAGGCGCAGGAGCCGCCGCATTGCTGCCTGGCTGCTGATTCAGCACGCCCCAAAAATAGCCAGAAACCCACGCAAGCTGTGCGGGAGTGAAATCGGTCGTGGCCGCCTGAAGGCGTGCCAGTTGCTCCGGGTTTAGCGGTAGCAGAGCGGAAGGTGGGGCCTGTGTCGTCATGCGTTGTCATGTTCCAGTAAGCAAAGCGGATTTCAGCAATAAAACCCAAACTGAAGATAAGGTTAACGGCGGGGATACTAACAATTAAAGAAGGGATAGAAATAACAAATAACCAAATGAACTAACCTGTTTTAGTTATCGTTATTAACAACAAAACAGATTGGATAACTATATGATATATCGATAATTATTAAATCTTACCCTTATGAACAGGTCGTTCTGATACTCAGCGCCCTTTTAACTAATGATAAAATTCGCTCTTTACGGTACCCTACGGCGGTTTTTCGCATTCTTGAGAGTAAAAAATGTCCACCACTTTGTTTAAAGATTTCACCTTCGAAGCCGCTCACCGCCTGCCGCATGTGCCGGAAGGGCATAAGTGTGGCCGCCTGCATGGTCACTCATTTATGGTGCGTCTTGAAATTACCGGTGAAGTCGATCCGCATACCGGTTGGATCATGGATTTTTCTGAGTTAAAAGCGGCGTTTAAACCCACTTACGACAGACTCGATCACTACTATCTGAACGATATTCCTGGCTTAGAAAACCCAACCAGTGAAGTACTGGCAAAATGGATTTGGGATCAGGTTAAACCGGCTGTCCCTCTGCTGAGTGCCGTAATGGTGAAAGAGACCTGCACAGCAGGCTGCGTGTATCGCGGGGAATGATTGCATCGTCTGTGGCAACGGTCAATTTTCCTTAACTAACATTCTGTTAGGGTTATGTGCTCTGGATATCTGGAGCACAACATGTGTGACGATTTCGATATTATTATCATTGGTGCAGGGATAGCGGGCACCGCTTGTGCTTTACGCTGCGCACGAGCAGGACTGTCGGTTTTGCTCGTTGAACGCGGCGAGCTTCCCGGCAGTAAAAACCTTTCCGGCGGGCGTCTGTATACGCATGCGCTCGGTGAACTTCTCCCCCACTTCCACCAGTCTGCCCCGCTTGAACGCCGAATTACCCAGGAAAATCTCTCACTGTTGACGCGCGATGGCGCCACCACGTACTCCAGCCTGCAACCGGATGGAGACTCATGGAGTCTGCTGCGCGCCCGCTTTGACCCGTGGTTTGTCGCCCAGGCCGAGGCCGAAGGCGTACAGTTTCTCAGCGGTGTGACGGTTGAAGCGCTTCATCTTGAAGAAGGCAGAGTCTGCGGCGTCATTGCCGATAACGAGACGCTGCGCGCCCGCTATGTGGTGCTGGCGGAAGGGGCAAATAGCGTGCTGGCCGAGCGTTATGGCTTCCTGCCGCGCCCCGCGACCACCGCAATGGCATTAGGCATTAAAGAGACGCTGGCGCTGGATAAATCGTTACTTGAGGAACGTTTCCGCCTATCCAATGACGAAGGCGCGGCAATGTTGTTCAGCGGGGAAGTGTGCGGCGAACGCCCCGGCGGCGCGTTTCTCTATACCAATCAGGAGACGCTCTCTCTGGGCGTGGTTTGTCCGCTCGCCTCCTTAGCACAAAGCGATATCCCGGCGGCTGAACTGCTGGAACGACTCAAAACGCATCCGGCGCTGTATCCGCTGCTCAGAGGCAGCGAAACGCTGGAATATGGCGCACATCTGGTACCTGAAGGCGGGTTGCACAGCCTGCCCGTTCAGTACGCCGGTGACGGCTGGTTGCTGGTGGGCGATGCGCTACGCAGTTGTGTGAATACCGGTTTCTCCGTCCGTGGCATGGATATGGCGCTAATCGGCGCTCAGGCGGCGGCGCAAACATTGATTAATGCCTGCCGTAAACGCGAACCGCAAAACCTGTTTCCGGCTTATCATCAGGACATCCAGCACAGCTTGCTGTGGGCGGTTCTGCAACGTTACCAGGATGTTCCGGCGTTGCTTCAGCGCCCCGGATGGTATCGTCAGTGGCCCGCGCTGATGGAGTCAGTCTCGCGTGAGATCTGGCGCCAGGGCGACCGCCCGGTATCCCCGCTGCGCCAGATAGTCTGGCGTCAGTTTCGTCGTCACGGCCTGCGTCATCTGGCAGGCGATATCATCAGGAGCTTACGATGTCTGTAGCCCGCAACGTCTGGCGTTCCGCCGACATTTCTCATATTGTTCCAGCGACCGTGGTTGACAGCGCAACGGCGCAACGGTTGATCGTCTCCTGCCCCGCCGGGCTTTTTTCGCTGACGACAGAAGGTGAGCTACGGGTCGACTTTCGCGGCTGTCTGGAATGCGGCACCTGTCGACTGTTGTGTGATGAAAACACGCTGCAACAGTGGCGCTACCCCGCGTCCGGGTTCGGCATCACTTATCGGTTTGGTTAATTGAATAGGATAATCTATGCCCCTGTTACACCTGCTCCGCCAGAATCCGGTCATTGCCGCGGTGAAAGACAACGCCAGCCTGCAATTAGCCATTGATTCCGAGTGCCAGTTCATTTCTGTGCTGTACGGCAATATCTGCACCATCAGCCATATTGTGAAGAAAATTAAAAATGCCGGTAAATACGCATTTATCCATGTTGATCTGCTGGAGGGCGCATCCAATAAAGAGGTGGTGATCCAGTTTCTGAAGCTGGTCACCGAGGCCGACGGCATCATCAGCACCAAAGCGCCGATGCTGAAAGCGGCGCGGGCGGAGGGCTTTTTCTGTATTCATCGCCTGTTTATCGTCGACTCCATCTCCTTTCACAACATTGACAAGCAGGTTGCGCAGTCGAACCCGGACTGTATAGAGATCCTGCCCGGCTGTATGCCGAAAGTGCTGGGATGGGTGACGGAGAAAATACGCCAGCCGCTCATTGCCGGTGGGCTGGTTTGCGATGAAGAGGATGCGCGCAACGCGATGAAAGCCGGTGTGGCGGCGCTTTCCACCACCAACACCGACGTCTGGACGTTAGCCAAAAAGCTGAATTAACCCGAGGTGCCGGATGGCGGCGTCAACGCCTTATCCGGCCATCAGGCATTATTGCAGTTGCGTCAGTTCCTCCAGCACCGGCAGCCAGTCATCCACAATGCCGACATCCGCCTGTGAAAAGACCGGCGCGCTGGCGTCACTGTTTATCGCCACCACAAACCGACTCTGACGAACCCCGGCCATGAGCGCCGCCGCGCCGGACGCCCCCGCCACAATGCAGACATCCGGCGCAAGCAGATGCCCCGAGATGCCAATCACGCGTTCAGCATCAAAGCCGCCATTCATCACCCGCGCCCGGCTGTAGCCCACTTCGGCACCCAGCACCTTACCGAGAGCGGTAATTTTTTCGGCATCGGCGTCACTTCTTCCCTGCCCGACCACCAGTACACGTCCAGCCTGCAACAAAGGATGAGCTGTAACACGGTCGATGCTTTCTACGCTATCCAGCCAGTCTGGCGGCAGCGTGGGGGCAATCCGGCGTTCCGCCATCGCTGGCAGAACGTTGCCCGACGCGCGCGTTTCCGCTTGTCGCGCCAGTGAAATGCACAAGGGCCGCGCGGTGATTTGCAGCGTTGCGATTAGCGCATTCCCCCAGTGGGATTTCGTCACCTGCCCTTGTTGTGCATCCAGCGTCTGCACCTGGCAAACGCTGGCACCATGCAGACGCCAGGCCAGTCGCGTCGCAAGCTCATCCCCCAGCGACCCCGCCGGGAAAATCAGGATGTCGGCTGGCGTCAGCAACCACTGCGCCGCCAGCGCGTCCAGCACCTGCTCCGCCACGTCCGGCATCGGATCGAGCGTCCAGCGTTCCAGTTGTGCTGCATTCAGCGCGTTTTCGGCAATCCAGCCTGCCAGCGCCGCGCATTCCCCCGATTCCGTAATCACAACGATCTTCATGGCTGCATCCTCTGGCGCAAATAATCATTCCATAATATTCGCGCTTTATCCTGCGCCGTCGTCCCGTCGATAATTGTGGCGCAGCGCCGCTGCGCCGGTCGCGCCAGCGTCTGACAGTGAACGGTCGACGTACCATCATCAGAGGCTGGCTGGCGCATAATCTCCGCTTTTGCCGCCGCCAGACGCTGCCGCATTCCGGGGACAGGAAGCGCGACTTCACCACACTGCCTGACGGCAATGACTGCCGGAAGCCGCACCCTGCAGCGGCGTAAGCCGGTTGTCGTTCGTTGCTCGACAACCACAAAAGGCGGTTCAAGCGTGAAGCGTTCCACCTGGGTAAAGCAGGGCCAGGCCAGCATTTCAGCCACCAGAAATGGCGTTTGCCCGTTCTGGCCTTCGCTACTCTGACAGCCGGTGACAATTAAATCCGCGCCGTGATGACGCTGCCAGTCAGTCATTTGTCGGGCAATGAATTCCGGCGCAAAGCGCAGATCTGCCGTTGTTTCCAGCAGCACCGGCTTATCAAACCCCAAAGCGGCAAAATAGCGCAGCCAGTGAAGCGCACGCTCATCGCTGATGCTTAGCGCGGTTAACGTCATATCACAACCTTCACGACGTTGCGCCAGCAGTAATGCCGCGGCAGCCTGCTCATCGGCGCCAGGAGAACAGCGCAGCAGCGCGGTGTCCGGGCCACATGTATCTTCTGTTGCCGCCAGCCAGTCTTTTTCAGCCAGCATGCCGGAGTCCGGTTCGGCCTTAAACGCGAACAGAATGTTCATTTGCTCCTCCTTGTCTTTTCTCCACGCTTCCGGCCACCACCAGCGGCAATGCCTTCGTTTCCGGTGCCCATAGCCATGTCACCACAAATCCAATGAGGAGCACGCCAGCCAGCAGCAGCAACGTGACCTGCATCCCCCATTGCGCCAGCGTCCAGGGCAGCAGGCCAGTGCTGATTGCCGCGCCCAATCGGCTCATTGCCGTCGCAAACCCCACACCCAGCGAGCGGATATCTGTCGGGAAACTTTCGGCAGGCAGGATCCCGACCAGGTTGCTGACGGCAGAAATCGTGGTGCTGAACAGCACAAAAAGCAGCAGCGTAAACGGGCTACCGGACGGCAAAAAGGCCATCACCAGTAGCGTTGCGGCCAGCAGAAGAAAGCTCCCGAGCAGAAACCGACGGTGTGCCAGCAGATGCGTTAATACCAGCCCCAGCAGCGCGCCAACGATTAACAACGCATTGAGCAGCAAACTGGCGGTGAGCGCGTTCTCCAGACCAATAGTTTGAGCAATGGTAGGCAGCCAGGTGTAGATAACAAACCACGGGATCACCAGGCAGACAAAAAATATGCTGTTAAATGCGGTTCGACGCCAGTAAAGCGGGGAAAAGAGCGTTTTGATATGCTTCCCGGACGCCGCGGAAACCTCGTCGCCGAGCAATACATGCGGCCCTAGATAACGGTGAACAATGGCATGGGCTTCAGCGAAACGCCCCTGGCGCAGCAGCCAGCGTGGAGATTCCGGCGTCCCCCATCGTAACAGCGTAATCAGCAGCGCAGGCAGCGCCGCCGATGCCAGCAGCCAGCGCCAGGCGTCCGGGCTTTCAGTGATAAAATGGTGTCCCGCCAGGCTTGCCAGCACATAGCCGATGGTCCATACCACGCTAAAAGCCCCCAGCAATATCCCCCGATGGCGGCGCGGTGAAAATTCGGCCAGCAGCGTGTGCCCCACAGAATAATCGCCGCCCAGCCCAATCCCAATCAGGATACGTAAACCAATGAGCTGCTCCGGCGAGGTGGCGTAAAACTGTAAAAAAGAGGCGATAGTGATCAGCACAAAGCTGAAGGTGAAAATTTTCTGTCGACCAATGTGGTCTGAAATCCAGCCCAACACCAGACTACCGAGAAACAACCCGAGCAGCGCCGAGCCGCCAATCATCCCGGCCATAAACGGCGTGAGCTGCATGGCTGGTGTTAACTGAATAATGGCATAGCCGACAACGCCAAGCACATAGCCGTCAGTAAGATGAGCGCCGAAAGTCAGGGCGGCAATACGACAGTGAAAACCGTTAAGCGGTAAATCGTCCATTCGCACCGGTGAAGTGTTCATTTCTACCCCTGTCCGGTAAAATTGTGGCTTCCCGGTCAGGAAGCCAGCTGATTTTTATTTCTCAATCGGGTAGATCGTTCCCGTGTTCATAATACCGTTTGGATCAAACTGACGTTTGAGACCTTCCAGCAATGGCCACGCGCTGCCATGTTCCAGCTTGCTCCAGTGAACGCGATGCTTACCAATGCCGTGGTGATGCACCATTGAACCGCCAAGACGGATCGTCTCTTCGCAAATGATCTTATTGAGCGGGTTGTGATACTTATCAATCTCCTCTTCCGGCTTGCAGTCCACCACGTTGTAGTCATACACAAAGTACATGTTGGTACCGTTGATATAGCTGTGAGAGGAGTGACCGCCCAGCATGGTGATGTCATCTGCATGTGGGAACTCAGTGCGGATACGATGGATCACGTTTTTGTAGATTTGATGGATGCAGCTCCAGCAGCCGGAAACTTCCGTCGTAAAGCCCATATTGCCGGTTTTCAGGATCTGCACGCGTTCGGCAGCCACTTTTTCCGGGCCCCAGTTCAGATGGTTGAACCAGTTTTCAATCAGCTTGCTGTCCACACGCTGGCACTGCGGGTAACGCGCGACGATCTCCGCAATCCCTTCGCCAGTGGCTTTCGCCATCCGTGGATTGCCTTCCGCCATAAAGATCAGCACGCATTTCCCGTCAGCGAAGTGCGTGAAGTGCTGGGTGCCATCTTCGGCGTCATACAGGCGTGCAATCGAAGGACGGTAGCCCTCAACCATCACTTCACGCAGGATGTCGAAGCCAATTTTCATGTCGTCCAGAATGTAGCCGTAAAAAAGGTTATTCTCCGGCGTGAACTTGAATATTTTCACTGTGACTTCAGTGATATAGCACAGAGCACCTTCGTTCCCAATGATGATGTGACGAATGTCCGGCCCGGCGGCCCGACGTGGCACGTTCTTGATGCGGGTTACCGTGCCATCCGGCAGCACCGCCTCCAGCCCTACGACCATATCTTCAATGGCACCGTAAAGGGTAGAAAACTGCCCAATGCTGCGGGTGGCGACCAGGCCGCCCATCTGCGCCAGCGGCTTAGACTGCGGCGAATGCCCGGTGGTATACCCTTTTTCACGCAGCGCATTTTCCAGAATCTCAAGCGGAACGCCGCACTGTGCCGTCGCCTGCATGTTCTCAATATCAATATTCAGGATCTGGTTCATCCCGGCCCCGTCCAGCACCACGGAGTCTTTAACCACTGTCTCCAGACCGCCTTCCGTTGCGGATGCCCCGGTACGCGGAACCCCATTGATTTTATGCTGGTTCATAAACGTCAGAACGCGGGAAACCTGCTCTGTCGAACCGAGTTTAACCACCGCAGCCGGAAGAGGCAGCGTGTAAACGCCGTGTATATCCGCATATTTACGAAAACGGTCAATACTGTTTTTCTTTAATACGGTCTCATCGGTAATAACGCGATCGGCCCCAACAATTTCTTTTAACTGGTCAACAATCGCTTCGCGAGATAAAGGCATAGCTATTCCTTCCTGATAATTAACAGAACAATTAATAAAACAGAAACTATCGGTAGATATTAACGAACTAAATAACCGCCATCGACCACCAGTAAATGACCGTTAACATAATTAGAAGCCTGGCTGGCAAGGAATATTGCAGCCCCCATTAAATCCTGAGTATCGCCCCAACGATTCGCCGGGATATGATCCAATACGCGCTGATTCGTTTCCGGGTTGCTACGCGTGGCCAGCGTAATATCCGTTGCATAATATCCTGGTGCGATACCGTTAACCTGAATATTATATTGCCCCAGCTCATCGCAATACGCTTTGGTAAAACCAGCCAGCGCATGTTTGGTCGCCGAATAGGCCGGTGACCACTGACCACCAAGATAAGAGAACAAAGAACAGATATTTATAATTTTACCGCTGTTTTGCGGGATCATAATTTTGGCGGCTTCATAGCTCAGTTCAAACGCCGCCGTCAGGTTGACGTCAATCATCGGGTCCCAGTCCGCGCGGCCAAAATCCAGCACCTTATTCAGCTTACAAATTCCGGCGTTGTTTACCAGAATATCAACGGTGCCAAAACGCTCGCAGCAGGCGGCAATAATCTTCTGCGGTGCGCCTTTTTCGGTGATATCCACCTGCATAAACTCAACTTCAACACCTTGTTTCTCAATGATTTCCTTCGTTTCGCCATTATCCTTTACAAAGCTTGGGATAAACAGATTCGCCCCCGCTTTCGCCAGCGCCATCGCAAAAGCCTGGCCCAGCCCGCTGTTGCCACCCGTTACGATCGCCGTTTTCCCTTTCAGGGAGAAAAAATTCATTGAGAATGCATTGAGAGATTCGATTGACATAGTTGGCTCCAAATTCCTTTAGGCAAAAAAAAAGAAAGGCAACTTCCCCCACAAAAGGGAAGTCACCTTTCTCATTATCTCTGGTAACTGGAGAGAGTTTTTAGCACAACCCAAAAGCATCTAACGTGATCAAAGTCACAGATGTATTGTTCATTTCGTTATGATGACTAAAAACAAGAAGCGTGATTATTCTCACACTATAACCCACACTTCCATGTTATTTCTAAGCGCAATTACTAGAGACCTGAGAAAAGTAATCCACCTGAAAAGGCGGTTTGCTTTTCTCTTTTTTTTGTCTGCATAAAATGAGAGCCAGATATGCAACAATCCTCATATCGCCGTTGGATAACACTCGCCATTATAAGTATTAGCGGTGGCGTTAGTTTTGATTTGGCCTATTTACGTTATATCTATCAAATCCCCATGGCAAAATTTATGGGATTTAGTAACACCGAAATTGGATTAATCATGAGTACCTTTGGTGTTGCTGCTATTATTATGTATGCGCCCAGCGGCGTGATTGCCGATAAATTCTCCCATCGTAAAATGATCACTTCAGCGATGATAATTACCGGCTTGCTCGGCTTGTTGATGATGACCTATCCGCCGCTGTGGGTAATGCTCTGTATTCAGGTTGCCTTTGCCATCACCACAATCCTGATGCTGTGGTCAGTATCAATTAAAGCCGCCTCGCTGCTGGGGGATCACAGTGAACAAGGGAAAATCATGGGCTGGATGGAAGGCCTGCGCGGCGTCGGCGTCATGTCGCTGGCGGTATTTACTATGTGGGTCTTTTCTCGCTTCGCGCCAGATGACAGCAACAGCCTGAAAGCGGTGATCCTGATTTACAGCGCGGTTTACATCCTGCTGGGCATTTTGTGCTGGTTCTTCGTAAGCGATGGCAACAGCCGCAGCGACAGCAACAGCGCCAAGGAGGATAAGCAGGCATTTCAGCTCAGAGATATTGTCGCCGTACTGCGTATCAGCACCACCTGGTATTGCAGCATGATTATATTTGGCGTCTTTACTATCTATGCCATTCTCAGCTACTCCACCAACTATCTGACCGAAATGTACGGCATGTCGCTGGTCGCGGCGAGCTACATGGGGATCGTCATCAATAAGATCTTCCGCGCTATCTGTGGGCCGCTGGGCGGCATCATCACCACCTACAGCAAAATTAAGTCGCCAACGCGTGTGGTTCAACTGCTTTCGATTGTCGGCGCGGCTGCGCTGATTGCCCTGCTGGTGACGAACTCGAATCCGCAGTCCGTGGTCATGGGAATTGGCCTGATTCTGCTGCTGGGCTTCACCTGCTACGCCTCGCGCGGGCTTTACTGGGCCTGTCCCGGCGAGGCCAGAACCCCTTCTTACATCATGGGAACCACCGTGGGGATCTGCTCAGTGATCGGTTTTCTGCCCGACGTGTTCGTCTATCCGATTGTCGGCCACTGGCAAGATACGCTCCCGGCGGCAGAAGCCTATCGCAATATGTGGCTGATGGGGCTGGCAGCGCTGTGCATGGTCATCCTCTTCACATTCTTATTGTTTCGCAAAATTCGCAGCAACAACGCCGCACCGGAAAAGATGACCTCACTGGCCGCAGAAACCTCCGGCGAGTGACGATGGAAAATTAAAGGAGAGTGACAATGTCAAAGAAATACATCATTGGAATTGATGGCGGAAGTCAGAGTACCAAGGTCGTGATGTACGATCTGGAAGGTAACGTAGTGTGTGAAGGAAAAGGTCTCCTGCAACCGATGTTTACCCCCGATGCCGATACGGCAGAGCATCCGGACGACGATTTATGGGCCTCATTGTGCTTCGCGGGCAAAGACTTGATGAGCCAGTTCGCGGGAGATCCAAAAGACATTGTCGGCATTGGTCTCGGCTCCATTCGCTGCTGCCGCGCATTGCTCAAAGCTGACGGCACGCCTGCAGCGCCATTGATCAGCTGGCAGGACGCGCGCGTCACCCGCCCCTATGAGCACACCCATCCTGATGTGGCTTACGTCACCTCGTTTTCAGGTTATTTGTCACATCGCTTAACCGGTGAATTTAAAGACAACATCGCCAACTACTTTGGTCAGTGGCCGGTGGATTACAAAACCTGGACATGGAGCGACGACCCGGAGGTGGTGAAGAAATTCAATATCCCGCGCAATATGCTGTTTGAGGTACAGATGCCGGGAACCGTGCTCGGGCACCTGACCGACGCCGCCGCGAAGGCGACGGGCTTCCCGACGGGATTACCGGTGGTATGCACCACCAGCGACAAACCGGTAGAAGCCCTCGGCGCAGGATTGCTGGACGATGAAACTGCGGTTATCTCATTAGGCACCTATATCGCCCTGATGATGAATGGCAAAGCGCTGCCCAAAGATCCCGTCGCTTACTGGCCGATTATGTCTTCGATTCCACAAACGCTACTCTACGAAGGCTATGGTATTCGCAAAGGGATGTGGACGGTCAGCTGGCTGCGGGATATGTTGGGGGAATCACTGATCCAGGATGCAAACGCGCAGGGTCTGTCGCCGGAGGATTTACTGAATAAGAAAGCCGCCTGTGTACCGCCCGGTTGTAATGGCCTGATGACCGTCCTGGACTGGCTGACTAACCCCTGGGAACCGTTTAAACGTGGGATCATGATTGGCTTTGACTCCAGCATGGATTACGCCTGGATTTACCGCTCTATTCTGGAGAGCGTTGCGCTGACGCTAAAAAACAATTACGACAATATGTGTAATGAAATGAACCACTTTGCTACACAGGTGATCATTACGGGCGGCGGTTCAAACAGCGATCTGTTCATGCAAATCTTTGCCGACGTGTTCAATCTTCCGGCAAGACGGAATGCCATTAACGGTTGCGCCAGCCTGGGCGCGGCAATCAACACGGCGGTAGGGCTGGGTCTGTATCCGGACTATGAGACCGCGATTGAAAAAATGGTGCGAGTGAAAGATGTCTTCACGCCAATAGAGAGCAACGCCAGACGCTATGACGCGCTGAACAAAGGGATTTTCCGCGATTTAACCCAACACACCGATGTGATCCTGAAAAAGTCGTATGAAGTACTGCATGGCGGCCTGGATAACGTCAATTCGATTCAGAGTTGGTCTAACGCATAAGGTTATCGGCCTGCATGTAGCACGCAATGCAGGCCGATAACTCCCTCACCATCAGGCAATATTCAGGTACTTATGCGTTTGCATCGACAGACGCCAGTTACGCGCGATACAGGTTTCAATGCACAGACGCGTCGCATCGTCTTTCTGGCTGATTGGCTGTAAGGCGATGATGCGCGGTTTGTCGTCGCTCAATGTAGCCAGCAGTTCATCCAGCGCTTCAATATCGCGAACGCGACCAACCGGATGTTTGATTTCATTCGCCCGCTCCAGCGCCTGCGACAGCACATCATAACCGCCGCGCATATTCACCTTCGGCGATACGGTCACCCAGGTATTCGGCGTACAGCGCACTTCGTGCGTGCCGCTGGTTTCAATCTGGCAGCTAAAACCGTTCTTTTCCAGCAGGTCAGTCAGCGGCATCAGGTCATGAATGCAAGGCTCGCCACCGGTTATCACAACGTGACGGGCGGTATAGCCCTGACGCAAAATAACCGCCAGCAGATCCTCGCTGCTCGCCGCGCCCCATTTATCGCTCTCTTTGGTCTTAGCCAGGATGCTGTACAGGGAGACTTCCCGATCCTCAAGCTTATCCCAGGTGTGTTTGGTATCGCACCAGGCACAGCCAACCGGGCATCCCTGTAAACGAATAAAAATGGCGGGGACGCCGGTAAAGTAACCCTCACCTTGCAGGGTCTGGAACATCTCGTTAATCGGGTACTGCATCATCAACTCTTCAGTAGTGGTAAATCATGATTATTGCATATTTCGCGGCAACTATCCCACGCACTTCCTGCGTTGACGGTACAAAACCCGCCACTGGCGTGTATTAACAACTCAACGAAAGAGTATTTTGCTTGCCCGATTAAAAATAACGGTGAACGCCGCAATCGTGGAGAATTATTTCACTTTATTGCGGGTTTGTTTATTGCTTTATTTTGAATTCAATAATCTAAATCTTAGCATAATTAACCATACAGCCAGAGCACAAATTAATGATGAGAAAACACTTATTTACCCGCCAACGCCAACTCAATTATGATGTAACAAGAAATGTTTATTTTTACAGTTACGAAATGACCTTAAAACAAATAAAACCTTTTAAAAACAATGATATAATAAAAAATGAATTATTTTTTGAATCTTTACAGTTAATATAATGTCAAATTCAACCCGTACCAATGACCAACCTTAAAATAGGCTTAAGAGCATTTTCGATAGCCACCACTTTTATTTAATCGCCGTTTACTTTTCTCATCCTAGAATCCGCAAACCGACCATGATGAGACCGTATTCATGAACACATTATTAATTACAGGCGTTACCGGTTTTCTGGGTGGAGCCGCACTGGAAGCGATCCTGAAGAGCCGTAGTAAAATTAACTTGCTGCTGTTAGTGCGTGCTAATAACAGTGAAGCCGCTGTCGAGCGGGTGAAGGAAAACATGCGTAAGTTCAATGTCGATGAACGCGCGCTGGCGGGACTCACGCCACAGAATATTCTGTTGGGTGATTTAGCTATGCCTGAAATATTCCTCAACGACATGCGCCTGGAACAGGTGACTCATGTACTGAACTGCGCTGCCGTGGCTTCGTTCGGCAACAACCCGCTCATCTGGAAGGTGAATGTGGAAGGCACGCTACAGCTTGCTCGCCGGATGTCTCAGGTTCGCGGGTTACAGCGCTTTCTGCATGTGGGCACAGCAATGTCCTGCTCGCCGCAGCCAAATTCTCTGGTCGCTGAAAGCGCCGAGTTCCGCGAGCGTGCAGAGCATCTGGTCGAATATACCCATTCAAAATCCACCATTGAGCAACTGATGCAGCAGCATTGCCCAACGCTGCCGCTGGCTATCGCCAGGCCATCGATCGTTGTCGGTCATACCCACCACGGCAGCCAGCCTTCCAGCAGCATTTTCTGGGTCTTCAGTATGGGATTGATGCTGCAAAAATTCATGTGTTCAATGGAAGATCGGATCGACGTGATCCCGGTAGATTATTGCGCCAGTGCGCTGCTGATGTTACTCAACGCTCCGCTCACACAGGGGGAAGTGGTACATATTTCTGCCGGGGAAGAGAGTAGCGTGCGCTTTGCCGATATCGATAACGCAATGGCATCCGCGCTGGATCAGGCTCCCGTTGGCGATAAATACGCCCAGGTGAGCTATGAAATATTGGTAAAAATGCGCCGTGAGCTGAAAACAATCTTTGGCCCGTGCAACGAGCGTCTGATGCTGAAAGCCATGCGCCTGTACGGTGCCTTCGCCACGCTTAACGTGCGTTTCAGCAACGATAAGTTACTCAGCATGGGGATGCCAAAACCGCCGCGCTTTACCGACTATATTGACCGCTGCGTACAAACCACTCGTGGACTGTCGATACCACAGCAAATGGCGGTGGATTTTAAGTAAAAAATCGATCGACATCCCCGACTACCGCCATAGCCGGGGATGTGGACCGTTAAAGGTTCTTCTGACGTCGATTCGCTCGCCGTTTCACCTCAAAGACGCCACTTCCAAAACCTTTATCACCCTCCACGCGCGATGGCAATCTGCTGCGGACACGTTATCGCTCCACCTACCACAACGGCATGAGCCCCAGCGCCTGGGACACCACATCATAACCGCCGCGCAAATTCACCTTCGGCGATACGGTCACCCAGGTATTCGTGCGTGCCGCGGTGTACAGAACCAGGCCCACGCTTTTGCCGCCCGCTGAGTGCGGCTGTTTCTGCATAAGATGCTGTTTTTTGTGGTGCCCGAAATCGCGGTAATTCAATACCCGGAAGGAATACTATTGATGGCCTTGAGCAAACCTTTCTCAGTTTCTATATACTTTCCCGCCTTAAGCTGCGCCAGTATTTTCATGATGCTACTGCGTGACAGGAAAGTACGACTCAAAATATATGATACGATACTCACGTTATTCCTGATCTCATCTGTTTCATTCATCAGTTCGTATAACTGGCAGCAAATAATCTCATACGATGATAAAGCAGAGATTTTAGTACAGTGGTCGTACAATCTTGCTGCGGTATAAATTAAAAGCGTCGCCAGACTTTTCCACAGATTGTCTCTTTCAATAACCTGATTAGCTTCTTCAATGGTAAGAATGCTCACTTCAGAGGCTTCATGGGTTCGGATATAAAAATAGTCATGTTCCAGTAACTGGGTACTTAATCCAAAAATGTACGGGGCCGATTCTGAATTTAATGCTATTCCATCCACATGACGATAGAGCGTAACATTGCCACTGTGGAGTAAAAAACATTTATGCTGTTCCCCGATCCTGAAGTTCAGTGCTTGTTTAGTCCCGGCTTCAACTTTATTTGCAAAAGGTGTCAGGTGGTCCATCAGCAAATTAATTTCAGCTAACGGTTTTCTATGTTTTATATTGAAACCTGGTGAAATAGAGCTCAGCCCTTTATTCATAGACATTCCTCCATGACTTATGTAGATCGGCCTCAGTGTTGTTATCTCAGATAAAAGGCAATTATGATAATTATCAACAGAGTTTAAAAGTTGTTTCTGAGTGTAAAAATACACACACAAAAAACTTGCATAAATAGCCTGTATGATCTTTTATATCCAACGCAATTTCTCTTTTATGACTGCTTAATACAATATCCCATTGAGATTACCCAACACCATTAACAATAGCGGGAACGGATACACCTTAAGAGAAACGTGTTTTAAATATATAGAGTTATCATCACTGAAGTTATTGATTATCAGAGACATAAGATTACTATCCATAGGAGATATCTTATGCTAAATTTAAAATAGCTATTAATTAATGGTATGAACGATTATATGGCCACCACACATCAGGATCTTTCAGCAACTGTTGAGCTTTTTGAAAAACTGGCTCCCCTTGCGACCTTCACCGGGTATTCTCCTGATAATCGGTTTTATCTGTATGTTGATGGCGTTTCATACTGTTACCTGGTCCGAAGTGGCGTATGTAAGGTATATCACCAGAGTGACGAAATGCTCCTTGGCACACTCCAGGTACCGGGGTTTATTGGTATTAGCGGCATGCTCTCCGTTGAAACGGGCCTGTTTATTCAGACACACAGCACATCGGAGATAGCGATAATCACGACCGAGCGCGCCCGACAGTGCATCGCAGAAAACAACCTCTGGAAACTGCTGGCCAGGCATACGACCAGAGTCATCTCAAGGCTTTATACAATCAACACCAATCTTACCGCCGCCAGCGCGTATGAAGTTATACGCGTGCAGCTACTGGAGTTAATGAATGAACCCACGGAATACAAAAACAATGTATCCGCCGCTCACTACATTCGGCAGAAAACGGGGCTGTCACGCAGTAGCATCATGAAGATCCTCGCACAGCTCAGAAAAGGAAATTACATCAGAATTGAAAATGGCACCCTTAAAGAGATTTATCGCCTGCCTCACAAATACTGACTGAAGGTTTCCCCAGCCAAAAATGGGAAATCTCCGGCAGCTCCCTCTGCACATCCACTCACACTGCATTTTGTTAATTTATTGTTATTCGTAAACGCTGACTTTTATTCTTATTTCCAGATAACTAATTATTTAAAATTCCTTTAATAATCAATCTATTTCCGAAAAACTAAAGTGGGTGTAAAAATACACCAAAAAAAAGTTGCCGGAAATTAACGAATATATAAAAATACCCACAACAGACTAATCCAGAACAAATTTCTCATCTGCTACACATATAACTTAATGTTATTTTGGATCTTCCTGCTGATATCTTCTGTGTTCTGTTTTAGAAAAAAACTGTCTCTTTTTCTATAAAATAAATTGTCCTGATGTCTGACAATACATTGACAGTTATAACTTAAACATCCTCAAGGAATATATTATGAAAAGCAAATTACTGCCTATGGGAGTCATCATCTCATCGCTGGTGACTGTTTCAGCAATGGCTGCCGATGGACAAGTGAATTTTTCCGGTCAGATTATTGATGTCGCCTGTAACGTTATAAATAGCACCAGCAACCCGCTGGTTGTCACATTAGGCCAGGTGAGCAAAAACGCATTTAGCGGCGTGGGTTCTACTGCTGCCCCAACGAAATTCACCATCCAGCTCAGTGACTGCCCGATGACCATAACCAAGGCCGCCGTTAAATTTGACGGTACCTCAGTGACAGGTTACTCCGGCGTATTAGCGCTGACCCAGGAGTCAGGCGTGGCTTCAGGCGTAGGTATTCAGTTATATGATGATATCAATACCGCGATCCCGTTGTATAGCGCATCCAAACAATATGTTCTAACGCCTGGTGCTGGTAGAGTAAATAATCTGGACTTTATTGCCCGTTATATTGCGACATCAGCAACTATTGGCGCGGGCCTGGCTAATTCAATGACCAGCTTCACCATTGTTTATAACTAATACTCCGTGACGTTAACTGCATAGCAAACTGTTATTCTGGCTGGCAGTTTATTGCCAGCCTTCTCCTTCTGTTTTAGTGAAAATAAAGTATGAAATTTATTCCTTCTATTTTACTGGTTATGTTAATCATTAATTCCGGACTCAGCCAGGCGGGTCTGATTGTTGGCGGTACCCGCTTAATTTACGATGGGGCGAAGAAAGAGTCCTCAATTAATGTGAGCAACCCTGACAAAGCGCCATATCTGGTTCAGAGCTGGATCGAATCCAATGTGAATAATAGAGAGAAAGCGCCCTTTATAATAACGCCCCCCTTGTTTCGTCTGGACGGCGGACAGAACAACGTTTTGCGAGTCGTTCGTTTGGGTGGAAATCTTCCGCAGGACCGGGAATCACTGTACTGGTTGAATATTAAGAGCATCCCATCGGTAGAAAAAGATGAAACTAAAAATATGTTACAGATCGCGGTCAAAACGCGCATCAAACTGATTTATCGACCACTGAGCATAAAAGGATCGCCAGAAGAATTCACCGATAAGCTTTCCTGGCAGCGCAGCGGCAACCAGCTACAGGTCAGTAATCCCACGCCGTTTTATATGAATTTCCAGAGCGTTGCCGTCGCAGGCAAAGAGCTGGCGGATGCTCAGTATGTCGCGCCGCAGAGTAGCGCCAGCTTTGAACTTCCCACCGGCGCAGGCAATAGCGTGAGTTGGCGAATTATTAATGACTACGGCGGAACAGGCGAAAACCATCACGCTTCATTCTGATAAATAACCAACACATGCGGTTTCAATAATCCGGAGTGAATCATTCACCCTTCAGGGGACTGACTCGATGAAGATCCCAAAAACCCTGCAAGAGTCCATATGGCCAAAGCAGTTCAATTTTCTGGTTTATATCCCTTTTTTATTATTAAACCTGATGACGTCCTGGGCGCATGCCAGGGCATATTTTAATCCTTTGATGCTCGAAATTGACAATCCACAGCAGGAAAAGACCGACCTGAGCGCATTTGAGGACGGCAATAACCAGGCGCCCGGCACCTATCGGGTCGATATTTATATCAATAATCAATTCCTGGAGACACGGGAAGTGACATTCGTCATGCAGCCCGTCCGGGATGGCAAAGAGCGACTGCTGCCATGCCTGAGCGTGGGCCAGCTTAGCGCGATGGGGGTAAAGACCGATCTGTTTCCAGGCCTGGGCGACGCCGGAACGCAGTGCGCCAGCCTGCTGGCTATTCCGCACTCCAGCGCTGAATTTCGTTTTAACACCCAGCAACTGTTGCTGAGCTTTCCGCAAACGGCCATCGCGATGAATCCCCGTGATTACATCCCCGAAACACAGTGGGACGATGGGATCTCCGCTGTGCTGCTTAATTACAGCCTGAGCGGCGCGAATAACCGGGCCCAGGGAATGGGCGGCAAAGACAGTAATAGCCAGTACGTTAACCTGCGACCCGGAGTTAACGCTGGCCCCTGGCGGCTGCGTAATTACACAACATTTCAGCGGGATACTAACGGTCACGATCGGTGGGACACCATCTATACGTGGCTAGCCCGCGACATCCGCGTGCTCAAGAGTCAGCTGATGTTGGGAGACAGTACCTCTCCGGCCGAAGTGTTCGACAGCGTACCCTTTCGCGGCACACAGCTGGCTTCCGATGACGATATGATCCCCGACAGTCTGAAAGGTTATGCGCCGGCGATCAGGGGGATCGCGCGCACGAACGCACAGGTGATTATCCGACAGAACGGTTATGTCATTTATCAGAGTTATGTCGCACCAGGCGCATTTGAAATTAATGATATGTACGCCACCGGCGGTAGCGGTGATTTATACGTGACGATCAAAGAGGCTGACGGCAGCGAGCAGCATCTCGTTGTTCCCTTCGCCTCCCTGCCGGTATTACAGCGCGAAGGCCGCCTGAAATATGCGCTGACCAGCGGTCAGTATCGCTCGTATGACCACAGAGTGAAAAAGACGCCGTTTGGCCAGGGAACCGTTATCTACGGCCTGCCTCACGGCTTTACCGGCTATGGCGGCAGCCAGTTTTCGAGTAAATATCAATCTCTGGCAACAGGGGTCGGTAAAAATCTGGGCGAATTAGGCGCCACTTCGCTGGATGTGACCCAAGCCTGGTCGAAAATGCCGCGCCAGTCGAAACAAGCGGGCCAGTCATGGCGAATACGTTACAGCAAAAATATTGTCCAGACCGGTACTGATTTCGCGATTGCTGGTTATCGCTACTCGACCGACGGTTATTACACGCTGGGGGAAGTGATGGACAGCTGGCATAACGGAAATAACGGCTCGCGTTTCGAGCGCAGACGTAATCGTACTGAACTGTCCCTGAGCCAGAATCTGTGGGAGCAGGCAGGCTCGCTGTCATTGAACCTGATAGCAGAAGACTACTGGAACAGCAACCGCACCCTGCGCTCGATTGGCGCAGGTTACAACAACAGCTGGAACGGCATCAGCTACGGATTGAATTACAGCTACAACATAAACTCGGTGCAACACAACGGTAGCGCTGGCGGGGGGAAAGTCTATGACCGCGATCAGATCGTCTCTTTTAACGTCAGCATTCCGCTGAACCGTTGGCTGGGTAACAGCTATGTTTCCTGGAACGTCAATAGCAGCCGCAAAGGCGGTACTACCAATACCATGAGCCTCAACGGCACCACGCTTAAGGAGAACAATCTGAGCTGGAGCGTTCAGCAAGGTTACAGCAGCCAGGGGACAGGCAACAGCGGCAATCTGAACGCTGATTACCGTGGAACCTATGCGGAGGTCAATGGGGGCTACGCCTACGACAAAAAAAGTCAACGGCTGAACTACGGACTACAGGGTGGCATCGTCGCGCACGCGAACGGCATCACCTTCGGTCAACCACAGGGAGAAACGATAGCGTTGGTTGAAGCTCCGGGCGTTTCCGGTGTCAGCATAAGCAACCAGAGCGGGGTGAAAACCGACTGGCGCGGCTATGCGATCGTACCTTACGTATCGCCCTATCATAAAAATCAGGTGCAGATAGACACGCAAACGCTGCCGGATAACGTGGAACTGGCGCAAACCACCCAAAACCTGGTGCCGACGCGCGGTGCCGTGGCGCGGGCCAGTTTTACCGCCAGCGTGGGTATGCGCGCGATGATGACATTATTACTTCAGGACGGGAACCCGGTGCCATTTGGCGCAATCGTCAGCGATCCAGAACAAAAAAATATCCAGCCGTTTATCGTTGGCGATGACGGACAGGTCTATCTGACGGGTCTGGCTGACAAAGGAATACTGAATGTAACGTGGGGTAATAACACAGAGCAACAGTGTCGGGTGAATTATTCTCTGACGCCAGCCAGACCGACGCCAGAAAATGGCGGCATTCAAATAATTAACCAACGGTGTCAATACGTAAATTATTTAACCAAATAAAAATCTGACGTCTGTCGCGTATTAAGGTATATCAATGAGCAAAATAATATTGCAGAAAATCATCTGGATCATAGCTTTTCTTATAGCGAATTCATTTCCCGCGTTTGCCACCTGTAATATGTTTTCAGGCAAGGGAGTGATGGCATGGGATAATATTGATATTGGCACAATTTATGTGCAACGTGATATCCCGATCGGCCAGAAGATCGGTACGATACAGTTACCCTCGCTGTTTACTGGCACGTGGTTCACTTGTCAGGGTGGAGAATTGATTTCGGTATCCATGTTTCGCGATGCTATCAGCGGCTTTCCACATATCTATAATACAGGGATCCCCGGCGTCGGGATCAAAGCCTATTATACGTCCTTTACGGGCAGTACATTTGATAACCCGCCGAGAACTGGCATCACAGGACAGGGATTAACGGCCGATGTCGTCGGTTCCGGAATGAGTCAGGGTGTAACGGTGGAGTTATATAAGACCGGACCGATAACATCCAATAGTATTGATACCGGACTCTATTTTCAAAAAACTTATAACGACCTTGAAGTTGTCAGAGGAACTATCGTCGCAGGCCAGGTTATTCAGTTAGCCTGTTCACTAAACAGTTCAAATATTACCGTTGCGTTACCTGATGCTTTAGGCAATGAATTTACCGGAAGAGGAACGACAAAAGGCGATACCGAATTTACTATCGATCTTGAATGCGATGCGGGTGCCCGTATTAACGCCTCGTTAAGCGGGACACAGAATACAGAAACCGCAGACAACAGTATTCTGGCCTTATCGGGAGCAAGAACGCCAGGCGTCGCAACCGGAGTCGGGATTCAATTGCTTTATAACGGTACACCATTGCGCCTGAATAATAATATTGCGCTGAAAACATCATCTGGTGGACAGGAATTTCCTCCCGGCTCCTTTACTGCACGCTATTTTCAGACAAAAGACAATGTAACGGCTGGCAGCGCTAACGCCACGGCGACGTTGAATATTACTTATCAATAAAAGATTGTTTATTTACTGACTGCTGGTGTTCAGTAATTTGAATCTGCAAAATGAGAGGGTAGCACAATGAAAATTAACAAACTCGTCATCAACATATTATTAATGGGACTTTATTCAGGATTCACCATGAATATTTGTCGAGCCGATCCTGTCAATATCAATATTACAGGAAAAGTCGTGGCATCACCTTGTATTGTTGATACAGCGACTTCAACACTGAATGTTGATTTGGGCAATATTCAGGCCAGCACCCTGAACCAGGCTGGCAATGTGAGTCCATACAAAATATTTGATTTAGTACTGAAGGATTGTCCTTCCGGCACAGCCTCGGTGACTGCCACATTTTCCGGCGCTCTGGCGCCTGACGGTACAGGAGATTATATGAATACGGGAACAGCGACCAATGCTCAAAGAGAGCCAGCCTTCAGGTAATGGGAAGTTTTTAGGTCCGGGAGCGACATTAACCAGGAGTGTGGCAACCGATCGCACCGTGACCTTCCGTATGGGCGCTCGCGCCATTGCCGCAACAGCGGACGTGATGCCAGGTACGATAGTGAGTATTTCGCAAGTCACCTTCACTTATCAGTAGTGCAGAGTCTTCAGAAATAAAGCGTACGAATCGTTATGGGGTCTATGTTCGCAGGAAACCGGCAGGGTCTAAGTGGAGAATGCCATTCTGCATTCTCCACTTATTTTTAAACCAACAGAACCGGGTTCTGTTGGTTTCACATCAAGAGCTAAAAGCGGCGATTACGCCTGACCTTTGATCTCTTTACGACCGTTGTACGGCGCTTGTTCACCCAGCGCTTCTTCGATACGAATCAGCTGGTTGTACTTAGCAACGCGGTCAGAACGGCTCATAGAACCGGTTTTGATCTGGCCTGCAGCGGTACCAACAGCCAGGTCAGCGATGGTAGCGTCTTCAGTTTCGCCAGAACGGTGAGAGATGACAGCGGTGTAGCCAGCGTCTTTCGCCATTTTGATCGCAGCCAGAGTTTCAGTCAGGGAACCGATCTGGTTGAATTTGATCAGGATGGAGTTAACGATGCCTTTTTCGATGCCTTCTTTCAGGATCTTGGTGTTAGTTACGAACAGGTCGTCACCAACCAGCTGGATTTTGTCGCCCAGAACTTTAGTCTGGTATGCGAAACCATCCCAGTCAGACTCGTCCAGACCATCTTCGATGGACACGATCGGGTACTGTTTGGTCAGTTCTTCCAGGAAGTGGGTGAATTCTTCGGAGGTGAACGCTTTGTTGCCTTCGCCAGCCAGAACGTATTTACCGTCTTTGTAGAATTCAGAAGCTGCACAGTCCATCGCCAGGGTGATGTCTTTGCCCAGCTCGTAGCCAGCTGCTTTAACCGCTTCAGCGATTACAGCCAGAGCTTCAGCGTTGGAACCCAGGTTCGGCGCGTAGCCGCCTTCGTCACCCACTGCAGTGTTCATACCTTTAGCTTTCAGAACTTTAGCCAGGTTGTGGAACACTTCAGAACCCATGCGTACGGCTTCTTTCAGGGTTTTAGCGCCAACCGGCTGAATCATGAACTCCTGGATGTCAACGTTGTTGTCAGCGTGCTCACCACCGTTGATGATGTTCATCATCGGAACCGGCATGGAGTATTTGCCCGGAGTACCGTTCAGTTCAGCGATGTGTGCATACAGCGGCAGGCCTTTAGCAGCAGCTGCTGCTTTGGCGTTCGCCAGGGACACAGCCAGGATGGCGTTTGCACCGAAGTTGGATTTGTTTTCAGTACCGTCCAGATCGATCATGATCTTGTCGATGCCAGCCTGATCTTTAGCATCTTTACCCAGCAGAGCCTGAGCAATTGGGCCGTTAACAGCTGCAACAGCTTTCAGTACGCCTTTACCCATGAAACGGGATTTGTCGCCGTCGCGCAGTTCCAGTGCTTCGCGGGAACCAGTAGAAGCACCTGACGGAGCTGCTGCCATACCAACGAAACCACCTTCCAGGTGTACTTCGGCTTCAACAGTCGGGTTACCACGGGAGTCGATGATTTCACGACCGATGATTTTAACGATTTTGGACATTAGATTTTCCTCAGTACAAGTTAAACTAAAACTCCAGACAAACAACGCCCCTCATGGGGCGCTGCCGTTCTAACTTTTTTACTTCGCTTGACGCTTCTGGTACTCGCCAGCGGCTTTTACGAAGCCAGCAAACAGCGGGTGCCCATCACGCGGCGTAGAAGTAAACTCCGGGTGGAACTGACAAGCAACGAACCACGGGTGATTCGGAACTTCGATGATCTCGACCAACTGATCATCACCGGAACGGCCCGCAACACGCAGACCAGCAGCTTCAATCTGTTTCAACAACATGTTGTTGACTTCATAGCGGTGACGGTGACGTTCAACGATTGTTGGCGCGCCGTACATCTGACGAACCAGGCTATCGTCGCTCAACTGGCACTGCTGGGCGCCAAGACGCATGGTACCGCCCAGATCGCTCTTCTCTGTACGGACTTCAACGTTACCGTCTTCATCGCGCCATTCGGTAATCAGGGCCACCACCGGGTACTTACAGTCTGGCACAAATTCCGTGGAGTTGGCGTTATCCATACCCGCGACGTTGCGCGCGAACTCGATCAACGCAACCTGCATACCCAGGCAAATACCCAGATAAGGAATATTGTTTTCACGCGCAAAGCGCGCCGTCGCGATTTTACCTTCAACACCACGGTAGCCGAAGCCGCCAGGGATCAGGATTGCATCAAGACCTTTCAGGATCTCAACGCCGCGCGTTTCGACATCTTGCGAATCGATCAGCTTAATATTGACGGTGACACGATTCTTCAGACCACCGTGCTTCAACGCTTCGATAACTGACTTATAGGCATCCGGCAGTTCAATATACTTGCCGACCATACCGATAGTCACTTCGCCTGCCGGATTCGCTTCTTCGTAGATAACCTGTTCCCATTCTGACAGATTAGCTTCCGGACAGTTCAAGCTGAATCGTTTACAAATATAATCGTCAAGGCCCTGGGATTTCAACAGGCCCGGAATTTTATAGATGGAATCGACATCTTTCATTGAAATAACGGCTTTTTCTGGCACATTACAGAACAATGCAATTTTTGCACGTTCGTTGGCCGGAACCGCGCGATCGGAACGACAGATCAGAATGTCAGGCTGAATACCGATAGACAGCAACTCTTTTACCGAGTGCTGAGTCGGTTTAGTTTTGACTTCACCGGCAGCGGCCAGGTAAGGCACCAGAGTCAGGTGCATGAACAGCGCGTGTTCACGACCGATATCTACCGCTAATTGGCGAATCGCTTCCAGGAATGGCAGGGATTCGATATCCCCAACGGTGCCGCCGATTTCAACCAGAACGACGTCATGACCTTCGCCACCGGCAAGGACACGTTCTTTAATCGCGTTGGTAATGTGCGGGATAACCTGTACGGTTGCCCCCAGATAGTCGCCACGACGCTCTTTGCGCAGGACATCGGAGTAAATACGACCGGTAGTGAAGTTATTACGGCGAGTCATTTTGGTACGAATGAAACGCTCATAGTGACCCAGGTCCAGGTCGGTTTCAGCGCCGTCTTCAGTAACGAACACTTCCCCGTGTTGGATTGGACTCATCGTACCTGGATCGACGTTGATATACGGATCCAGTTTCATCATGGTCACGTTGAGGCCACGAGCCTCAAGAATGGCTGCCAGGGAGGCTGCGGCAATGCCTTTACCCAGAGAGGATACGACCCCGCCGGTCACAAAAATATAGTTCGTTGTCATGCTGGACCTGAGAAGTTAGGGTGAAACGATGGAATTACCAAGACGGGAAAGTAGTATACCCGAACATGACGAGCGCCACAAACTTTCATTATTCCTCCTCTTCACCAGGCTCACATAAACATCGGGAGTGAGAAAATAGTCCCTTTGGAGTAAATGTTTTTGACGTAAATCAAGCGCTTGTTATTTAAAAAATCACACAAATCGCCCTTGACCGACGAAATCCCTTAGAGATCAATTTCCTGCCGTTTTACCTGTTGCCAGACTTCTTCCATAGTTTCCAGATCAACACCAGTCATTTCCAGACCCCGAGCCGCCACAATTCGTTCAACCTCACGAAAACGGCGCTCAAATTTCTCGTTCGCTTTTTGTAATGCGGTCTCGGCTTTGGTGCCTAAATGCCGAGCCATATTGACCGTAGCAAACAGCAGGTCGCCCATTTCCTCCTCCAGTTTAGCCTGGTCGACAACAGCCTGCTTCGCCTCAAACATGACCTCATCGATCTCTTCATAAACCTTGTCGACAACCGGTCCTAATGTTTTCCAGTCGAAGCCAACATTCGAGCAGCGTTTCTGGATTTTTTGGGCACGCATTAACGCCGGTAAACTACGGGGAATATCGTCGAGCGCGGAATGCTGCGACTTCTGGGCGCGTTCTTCGCTTTTGATTTGCTCCCAGCGGGTCAACACCTCAGTGCTGTTACTGGCAGACACATCAGCAAAAACATGTGGGTGACGACGCTCAAGCTTATCGCTGATGGCGGCGCAAATATCATTGAAATCAAAACGTCCTTCTTCCTGCGCCATCTGGGCGTAAAACACGACCTGGAACAGCAGGTCACCCAACTCTCCACGCAAGTCATCGAAGTCTTCACGCGCAATTGCGTCCAGCACTTCATAGGTTTCTTCGAGGGTGTAAGGAGCAATAGTGGCGAATGTCTGCTCTTTGTCCCACGGACAGCCGTTTTCCGGGTCGCGCAGGCGCTGCATAATACCGAGCAGTCGGTCGATTTGATTCATGTAAAAATCCTGAGATTTGAATAACGGTAGGCCGGATAAGGCATTTATGCCGCTATCCGGCCTACAAAATAATTAATTCCCGTGCAGACGACGTGCGTCGATCACATCCGGCACCTGGTTCAGCTTGCCGAGCACGCGCCCGAGCACCTGCAGGTTATAAATTTCGATGGTCATATCGATGGTAGCCAGCTGTTGTTTGGTATCACTCCGGCTGGCAACTCCCAGCACGTTCACCTTCTCGTTGGCAAGAATCGTGGTGATATCACGTAATAAGCCGCTGCGATCGTTAGCCTGAACGCGCACCACCAGCGAATATCCTGCCGAGTAGCTTTCGCCCCAAACTGCATCAACAATACGTTCCGGCGCATGGGAGCGCAGCTCATTCAGCTGTTCGCAATCCGCCCGGTGCACAGAAATACCGCGGCCCTGAGTGATAAAACCGACAATTTCATCACCCGGAATCGGCTGGCAGCAGCGCGCGATGTGGTGCATCAGGTTACCCACCCCTTCCACCACCACGCGACCGTCGTCTTTACGGCGACTCTGCGGCGCCTGCGTTTTCTGCTGAAGCTGTTTCAGCGCGGCGGCATCCTGTTCGGCTGCGCTTGGCTTATTAAACTGCGCCTGCAGGAAATTCACCATCTGGTTGAGGCGGATGTCCCCCCCACCAATCGCCGCTAGCAGCTCATCCAGCTCATTGAAACTGTAACGCGGCAGCAGGTGCTTTTCCGCTTCTTTCAGGCTAATGCCTAAATGTGCCAGCTCATCGTCGAGGATCTGGCGGCCAGCAAGGATGTTTTTGTCGCGGTCCTGTTTACGGAACCAGGCGTGGATCTTCGAACGCCCTCGACTGGTGGTTACGTAACCGAGGTTAGGGTTCAACCAGTCGCGGCTTGGGTTTGGCTGTTTCTGGGTGATAATTTCAATTTGATCCCCCATCTGCAGCTGGTAGGTAAACGGTACGATGCGTCCGCCAATTTTCGCGCCAATGCAACGATGCCCCACATCACTGTGAATGTGATAAGCAAAATCGAGCGGTGTTGAGCCCGCAGGTAAGTCCACAACGTCGCCTTTTGGCGTAAAGACATACACGCGGTCATCAAAGACCTGGCTACGGACTTCATCCAGCATTTCGCCAGAGTCCGCCATCTCTTCCTGCCAGGCGATCAGCTTACGCAGCCATGCAATACGATCTTCATGGCCAGAACGCGCCACACCTGAAGCGGTGCCCTCTTTGTACTTCCAGTGTGCCGCAACGCCCAGTTCAGCATCTTCGTGCATCTGTTTCGTACGGATCTGAATTTCAATGGTTTTGCCGCCCGGTCCCAGCACAACCGTATGAATTGACTGATAGCCGTTGGGTTTCGGGTTAGCAACATAGTCATCGAACTCATCCGGCAGATGGCGATAGTGAGTATGTACTATCCCTAGCGCGGCATAGCAGTCCTGTAAACGCTCCGCCACGATACGCACCGCACGCACGTCGAAAAGTTCATCGAAGGCCAGCTGCTTTTTCTGCATTTTGCGCCAGATGCTGTAGATGTGCTTCGGACGTCCGTACACTTCGGCTTTGACGCCTTCCGTTTTCATCTCTGAGCGCAAATGACCGACGAACTCATCAATGTAATGCTCGCGATCGATGCGACGTTCGTGCAGCAGCTTGGCAATACGTTTGTATTCAGCCGGGTGCAGGTAACGGAAGCAGTAATCTTCCAGTTCCCATTTTAATTGCCCGATGCCCAAACGGTTGGCCAGCGGCGCATAGATATTGGTGCACTCTTTTGCCGCCAGAACGCGTTCATCTTCCGGTGCGTCTTTCACTTCACGCAGATGTGCAATCCGCTCCGCCAGCTTGATCACCACGCAGCGGAAATCATCCACCATAGCCAACAGCATGCGGCGAACGTTATCGACTTGCTCGGAAGAGACTGAATCGGTGTGAGTGGCCTTAAGCTGGCGTATTGCCGCCATATCCCGCACGCCGTGGATAAGATGAACAATGGATTTGCCCACGCTCTCACGCAGGATGTCTTCACTGACCACGTTGGCATCAGCCAGAGGGAACAGCATTGCTGCGCGCAGCGTGTCGATATCCATGCTCAACATGGAGAGTATTTCTACCATCTCCACGCCACGCCACAGCAGCAGATCCGCATCCGGATGCCCCTGTGTCTGCTGCTGGCAGTACGCCCAGGTTTCGGCTAAGCGTTCACACGACTGCTGGCTGGAGATCCCCAGACTCGCGATCCATTTCTTTGGATCAAACTCACCAGCTTTATTTATATGTGCACTTCTTACCGCAACCATTGTCCTCTCCTTAAGGGGCCTGGCCTGTCGAAGTCGACAAGCCATACCCATTGTCTTTCACGCTGCATTGCCATCCGAAATCCAATGGGTACAAAATTTATTACATACGCTCAAACAGGACCATTGATTCCAGGTGTCCAGTGTGCGGGAACATATCGAGCATCGCCAGTCGCCGTATGGCATATCCCGCGTTGAGCAAAGCGTCGCTGTCACGAGCCAGCGTTGCCGGGTTACAGGATACATAAACAACGCGTATAGGTTCTAATTTTATAATATGTTGCATCACACCTGCAGCCCCCGCACGCGCAGGATCGAGCAATACTTTGTCGAATCCGTTTTTCGCCCACGGCTGCCGGGTCACATCTTCCTCAAGGTTTTCATGAAAGAATGTCACATTCTGTAATCCGTTATTCAGCGCGTTTTCCCGGCCTTTTTCCACCAGCGCCGGAACCCCTTCCACGCCCACCACGTTTGCAGCCCGGGTTGCCAACGGCAGAGTAAAATTTCCCATTCCACAGAACAGATCGAGTACGCGATCTTCAGGTTGCACATCAAGCCATTCGAGCGCACGGGCCACCATTTGTTGGTTCACCCCTTCATTGACCTGAATAAAATCACGCGGGCTGAAGGTTAACCGTAGTCCATTTGAGTCATACCAGGGCGACTCTTCTGATGTTGATTCCAGTATCTCGCTTTGCGGAGCCAGAAACAAAGACAGCCCCTGAGAATGCGAAAAGCATTCCAGTTTTTCTTTATCCTGAACACTTAATGGTGCCGTGTGGCGCAAAATCATCAGGGTTCCGCTCCCCGCCTGCACCAGCTCGACATGACCAAGATGGCGTAACCCTTGCAGACTTTCCAGACACGCCCGGATGTGGGGCAAGAGCGCTTCAAGCTGGGGCACCAAAATAGGGCATTGTTTGACATCGATAATGTCGCTGGATCCGGATTTGCGAAACCCCATCTGCAATTTTTGTTCTTTTGGCCGATAGTTCAGGCTCAACCTGGCGCGACGACGATAGCCCCACGGGGTATCAGCTATAACATCCGACACTTCACATTTCATTAAACGCGACAACGCCGCGCTTTTGCTACGCTGCTGCAACGAGATGCTGGCATGCTGCTGCTGGCAGCCGCCGCACACGCCAAAATGCGGGCAACGTGGCACTTCACGCTGCGGACTGTCGTTTAAACGTCGTTTTACTTGCGCGCGGGCGAACTGTTTTTTATCTTCGGTAATCACCACCTCGGCGCTTTCCTGAGGTAGCAATTCCGGTATAAACAACGCCTTTCCGTTATGGCGAGCAACGCCCTGGCCGAAAGGATCAAGGTCATTGACGGTAACGGTTATGATCTGACGCGTCGTCACGCGTCGTTTTGCAGAGTAGAATTGCGCCATCGACGAGATATTTCTCTATTTAACAGTGTGACCCTAATTGTCCCATAACGGAACTCCATGACCAACTACAGCCTGCGCGCACGCATGATGATTCTGATCCTGGCCCCGACCGTCCTGATTGGTTTGCTGCTCAGTATCTTTTTTGTTGTGCATCGCTATAACGACTTGCAGCGTCAACTGGAAGATGCTGGCGCCAGCATCATTGAGCCACTTGCGGTGTCCAGCGAATATGGCATGAATCTGCAAAACAGAGAATCCATCGGCCAACTTATCAGCGTGCTGCATCGTCGCCATTCCGATATCGTGCGGGCAATTTCTGTCTATGACGAGAATAACCGGCTGTTTGTCACATCCAATTTTCATCTCGATCCGTCTGAAATGCAGCTGGCAACCGGTTCACCCTTTCCCCGTAAGCTGAGCGTCACCCGGCTCGGGGATATCATGATCCTGCGAACACCAATTATATCGGAAAGCTATTCGCCGGATGAATCTGCCGTCAGCGACGCCAAAAATACGCAAAATATGCTGGGGTATGTGGCGCTTGAGCTGGACCTCAAGTCAGTACGATTGCAGCAGTATAAAGAGATTTTCATCTCCAGCGTAATGATGCTGTTTTGTATCGGTATTGCGTTAATTTTTGGCTGGCGTCTGATGCGCGACGTGACTGGCCCGATTCGCAATATGGTGAATACCGTTGACCGAATACGTAGAGGACAGCTCGACAGCCGCGTTGAAGGTTTCATGTTGGGCGAGCTGGATATGCTCAAAAATGGCATCAACTCAATGGCGATGTCACTTGCGGCCTACCATGAAGAAATGCAGCACAACATTGACCAGGCCACCTCTGACCTGCGCGAAACGTTGGAGCAGATGGAAATCCAGAACGTCGAACTGGATCTGGCGAAGAAACGCGCTCAGGAAGCGGCGCGTATTAAGTCTGAGTTTCTGGCTAACATGTCGCATGAGCTGCGAACGCCGCTGAATGGCGTGATTGGCTTCACCCGCCTGACGCTAAAAACCGAGCTCAACTCGACGCAGCGCGATCACCTGAATACGATTGAACGCTCGGCCAACAATCTGCTGGCCATCATCAATGATGTGCTCGACTTCTCCAAACTTGAGGCGGGCAAACTGATTCTGGAAAGCATTCCATTCCCGCTGCGTAGCACGCTGGATGACGTCGTCACGCTGTTAGCACACTCATCCCATGATAAAGGGCTTGAGCTGACGCTAAATATTAATAATGACGTGCCGGACAACGTCATCGGGGACCCGCTGCGCTTACAGCAGGTCATCACTAATCTGGTCGGCAATGCCATCAAATTTACCGAAGGTGGCAATATCGACATTCTGGTCGAGAAACGCGCTCTCAGTAACACGAAAGTGCAAATTGAAGTGCAAATCCGCGATACCGGAATTGGCATCCCTGAGCGCGATCAGTCACGCCTGTTCCAGGCCTTCCGCCAGGCCGATGCCAGTATTTCCCGCCGCCACGGCGGGACCGGACTGGGCCTGGTCATTACCCAAAAGCTGGTCAATGAAATGGGAGGGGATATCTCCTTCCACAGCCAGCCAAACCGAGGCTCCACGTTCTGGTTCCATATCAGCCTCGATCTCAACCCTAACGTTCTCGTGGATCGCTCAACCACGCTCTGTCTGGCCGGTAAGCGACTGGCCTACGTTGAACCTAACGCCACTGCCGCGCAATGCACGTTAGATATCTTGAGTGAAACGCCGCTGGAGGTAATTTACAGCCCTTCATTCTCCGGGCTGCCGAAGGATCACTACGATATTCTGCTGCTTGGCATACCGGTCACTTTACGCGAACCGCTCACCATGCAGCACGAGCGGCTGGCAAGCGCAGCGGCGATGACCGACTTTTTGTTACTGGCCCTGCCTTGCCATGCGCAGATTAACGCCGAGAAATTAAAGCAGGGCGGCGCAGCGGCATGCCTGTTGAAACCTCTTACCTCAACCCGCTTACTGCCAGCGTTGACAGAGTATTGTCAACTGAATAACAGCGCGGCTCCGCTGCTGTTAGACGAGAGCAAAATTGCGATGACCGTCATGGCGGTGGACGACAACCCAGCGAACCTCAAGCTGATTGGCGCACTGCTGGAAGATAAAGTGCAGCACGTCGTGCTCTGCGACAGCGGGCATCAGGCAGTGGATCGCGCCAAACAGATGCAGTTTGATCTCATCCTGATGGATATTCAGATGCCAGACATGGATGGTATTCGCGCCTGCGAACTGATCCACCAGCTTCCTCATCAACAACAGACGCCAGTGATTGCGGTCACCGCGCATGCCATGGCCGGGCAAAAAGAGAAGCTGCTCAGCGCCGGGATGAACGATTACCTGGCGAAGCCTATCGAAGAAGATAAGCTGCATAATCTGCTGTTACGCTACAAACCCGGCGCGAGCACATCGCTGAGGGCGCTCGCTGTTGAGCCGGTCGTCAATCCGAATACCACGCTCGACTGGCAACTGGCGTTAAGGCAGGCCGCCGGTAAAAACGATCTGGCGCGGGATATGCTGCAAATGCTGCTCGATTTTTTGCCCGAAGTGCGTAACAAAATTGAAGAACAGCTGGTAGGTGAAAACCCTGAAGGGCTGGTGGATATGATCCATAAACTGCATGGCAGCTGCGGTTATAGCGGCGTTCCCCGCATGAAAAACCTGTGTCAACTTATTGAGCAGCAATTACGTAGCGGGAGCAAAGAAGAAGAACTGGAACCTGAGTTTCTAGAGCTTCTGGATGAAATGGATAACGTTGCGCGCGAAGCGAAGAAGTTGTTAGGGTAAAAATCTGATTGCCGGATGACGACGCTCACGCGTCTTATCCGGCCTTCATGCCACATCATTCAACGTAATTGCTGACCCGCTTTCAGGGTCGCGGCCACGTTTCGCGCCGTCATTCGCACGTTCTCACTCGCGTTTTTCAGTGCCTCATCCAGTGTGCAAACGGTATAGATAACGCTGAAAACCGCATCCAGCCCATGCTCGTGTACAACACCGACATCAGCCGTCAGGCTGCCGGCAATGCCGATAACCGGTTTGTTGTAACGCTTTGCCACCTTCGCCACGCCAACCGGAACCTTACCGTGAATGGTCTGGCTGTCGATACGTCCTTCGCCCGTGACCACTAAATCCGCCTCCGCAACGCAGTCGTCGAGGTGCAACGCATCCGTCACGACCTCAATACCGCAGCGTAACTGTGCGCCGCAAAACGCATACAGCGCCGCCCCCATACCACCAGCCGCGCCACCACCAGCCAGATCCATCACGTTGACGTCCAGATCGCGGGCAATGAGTTGCGCATAATGCGTGAGCGCCCGATCAAGACGAGTAATCATCTCCGGCGTCGCCCCCTTTTGCGGCCCGAAGACCGCAGAGGCCCCCTCTTCACCGGTCAACGGATTAGTCACATCGCAGGCCACTTCAATACGGCACGCGGCAAGACGCGGGTCTAGCTGAGAAATATCAATCCGGGCGAGTGATTCAAGGCCAGTCCCGCCATGGGCAATATCGTTATTTTGCGCATCCAGTAATTTTGCACCCAGCGCTTGTACCATCCCCGCACCGCCATCATTGGTGGCGCTGCCGCCAATCCCGATAATGATATGTTCAACGCCCGCGTCCAGCGCATGACGAATTAGCTCCCCGGTGCCCCAGGAGGTCGTTTTCAGCGGATCGCGTGAACCTACTGGAACCTGCTCCAGTCCGCTGGCGGCGGCCATTTCGATAAAGGCCGAACGCTCATCCCCGGATAAACCATAAAATGCCTGAATTGTTTTACCCAGAGGGCCGGTAACATCAACATGCACAAGGCGGCCTTGCGTTGCAGCAACCATCGCGTCGACCGTTCCCTCACCGCCATCCGCGACCGGGATCTTCACGTAATCCGCCTCTGGCCAGATCTCGCGAAATCCCAGCTCAATAGCCGTTGCCACTTCAAGCGCACTCAAACTTTCCTTATAGGAATCCGGTGCGATTACTATTTTCATAAAGCATCCTTACGCATGTTGACTGTGTTAAGCATACACCAGGAGAAAAACCGCCCTTCATGGGAGCGGTCCCATGATTGCTTAGCGTACCATGCACGGACGCTTATTATCAAACGTCCAGTTCGGGATCAGATACTGCATTCCCATGGCATCATCGCGCGCTCCCAGTCCATGTTGCTGATACAGCTCATGAGCTTTCATAACCTGATCCATATCCAGCTCCACGCCCAGACCCGGCTTCGCCGGTACCTGCACCATGCCGCCTTTGATCTCAAACGGCTCTTTGGTCAGGCGTTGATTGCCTTCCTGCCAGATCCAGTGGGTATCAATAGCGGTAATTTTGCCCGGCGCCGCCGCTGCAACATGCGTAAACATCGCCAGCGAAATATCAAAGTGGTTGTTAGAGTGCGAGCCCCAGGTCAGCCCAAACTCATGACACATCTGCGCAACGCGGACAGAACCTTGCATAGTCCAGAAGTGCGGATCCGCCAGCGGGATATCCACGGACTGCAACGACAGCGTATGTCCCATCTGACGCCAGTCGGTGGCGATCATGTTGGTGGCGGTCGGCAAACCGGTAGCACGACGGAATTCCGCCATGACTTCACGACCTGAGAAACCCTGCTCGGCACCACACGGATCTTCCGCATAAGCCAGCGATCCTTTCAGGTACTTACCAATTTTAATCGCTTCATTGAGCGACCACGCACCATTGGGATCGAGCGTGACGCGTGCCTGTGGAAAGCGTTTTGCCAGCGCCACAATAGATTCCGCTTCTTCTTCCCCGGCCAAAACCCCGCCTTTCAGTTTAAAATCGTTGAAACCATATTTCTCATATGCGGCTTCCGCCAGGCGTACTACCGCATCCGGGGTCATCGCCTCTTCATGACGCAGGCGATACCAGTCGCATTTCTCATCCGGCTGGCTCTGATACGGCAGCGGCGTCGCGTTACGGTTACCGACAAAGAACAGGTAACCCAGCATTTCCACTTCGCTACGCTGCTGACCGTCGCCCAGCAGAGATGCGACGTTAACGCCCAGATGCTGACCCAGCAGATCCAACATGGCCGCTTCGATCCCGGTCACCACATGAATAGTGGTACGTAAATCAAAGGTCTGCAAACCACGGCCACCGGCATCACGATCGGCAAAGGTGTTGCGGACCGCATTCAGTACGTTTTTGTATTCACCTAACGTTTTGCCCACCACCAGCGGAATGGCATCTTCCAGGGTCTGACGAATTTTTTCGCCGCCGGGTATTTCACCCACGCCGGTATGACCAGAGTTATCTTTGATAATCACAATATTACGCGTGAAGAACGGGGCATGTGCGCCGCTCAGATTCATCAGCATGCTGTCATGGCCCGCAACCGGGATCACCTGCATCGCGGTTACGACTGGGGTAGTAAATTGTGCGCTCATAATTAAGTCCTTATTCGAAATTAGTGGCGGCCGAAAACGGGACGTTTACGGTCAAAAGTCCATCCTGGAATCAGATACTGCATCGGACCTGCGTCATTACGCGCGCCGCCGGGCAGCGCTTTATAGGCTTCATGCGCTTTCTGTACCTGATCCCAGTCCAGTTCCACACCCAGGCCGGGCGCGTCGGGTACCGCAATTTTTCCGTGTTTAATCTCCAGCGGATTTTTGGTCAGGCGGCAATCGCCCTCCTGCCAGATCCAGTGGGTGTCGATCGCCGTTGGATTGCCCGGCGCAGCGGCACCGACGTGGGTGAACATCGCCAGGGAAATATCAAAATGATTGTTAGAGTGGCAGCCCCAGGTCAGTCCCCAGTCATCGCATAACTGTGCCACGCGCACCGCGCCGGAAAGGGTCCAGAAGTGCGGATCGGCCAGTGGAATATCTACCGAGTTCAGCATCACCGCATGGCCCATCTCACGCCAGTTGGTGGCTATCATATTCGTTGCTACCGGCAGACCGGTTGCACGGCGGAACTCGGCCATCACTTCGCGGCCAGAAAAGCCCTGTTCTGCGCCGCACGGATCTTCAGCGTAGGTCAAAACATCGTTCAGCCCTTTACACAAGGAGATAGCTTCATCCAGCAGCCAGGCACCGTTAGGATCGACCGTAATACGCGCATCCGGGAAGCATTGTTTCAATGCGCGAGCGGTGTCGATTTCCTGCTCGCCAGGCAGCACACCACCTTTGAGTTTGAAATCTTTAAAGCCGTAGCGATCCTGCGAAGCCTGAGCCAGACGTACCACCGCCTCACTGTTCATCGCCTGCTGGTGACGCAGGTGATACCACTCATGGTTGCCCGGCGTGCTGTCCAGATACGGCAAATCGGTTTTGCAGCGATCTCCCACGTAGAACAGATAGCCGAGTACGGTGACCGCATCACGCTGCTTGCCTGGCCCTAACAGTTCGCAGACCGGCACGTTCAGCGCCTTGCCCAGCAGGTCGAGCAGTGCGGCTTCCAGCGCAGCCACCGCATTAACCCGCAGTTCAAAGGTCCAGGCACCTTTACCAAAGGTGTCAAAATCAGCGGCCTGGTTACCTTTATGCACCTGCTGAACCACCTTATTCAGGCGCGCGACTTCCTGGCCCAATACGTGTGGAATCGCGTCCACCAGCGTCTGATAAATCACTTCGCCGCCCGGCGCTTCACCGACGCCGGTATTTCCGGCGTTATCGGTGAGCACGACGATATTGCGGGTAAAGTATGCGTTATGCGCCCCGCCAATATTGAGCAGCATGCTGTCATGACCGGCCACCGGGATGATCTTCATATCGGTAATAATGGGACTCGATTGTGTTGTCATCATCATTGCCCTGCGACAGGTTTCAGCTCGATACGTTTAATATCGCCCACCAGCACCAGATAGCTCACTACAGCAATCAACGCATGTACCCCAACGTAAATCAACGCACCGTTAAACGAGCCAGTGGTACCGACGATGTAGCCGATAGCAATTGGCGTGACGATTCCGGAGATGTTGCCAAACATATTGAACAGACCGCCGCTCAGACCGCTGATCTCTTTAGGCGCAGTATCGGCCATCACCGCCCATCCCAACGCACCGATACCTTTACCGAAGAAGGCCAGAGCCATAAAGCCGATGATCATCCACTCCACGTTGACGTAGTTACAGAACACCATCACCATCGACAACAGCATACCCAGTACGATTGGCGTTTTACGGGCAATATTCAGCGAACCGGTACGACGCATCAGCCAGTCGGAAATAATGCCGCCGAGCACGCCGCCTGCAAATCCGCAAATGGCCGGGACTGAGGCAACAAAACCGGCTTTCAAAATCGACATACCGCGTGCCTGTACCAGATAAACCGGGAACCAGGTGATAAAGAAGTAGGTCAGCGCGTTAATGCAGTATTGGCCGATGTAAATACCAATCATCATCCGTGAACCCAGCAGTTGCTTGATCTGCCCCCACTTCACGCTGAACGGTACTTTAGCTTTGGCTGCCGCCTGATCCATATTGATCAGCGCTCCGCCTTCGGCAATGTACTCCAGCTCTTTTTGGTTTACGCCCGGATGCTGGTTCGGTTCATGAATCACCTTCAGCCAGATAAAGCTGATAACAATCCCGAGACCGCCCATAAAGAAGAACACATGCGACCAGCCCACTTCGTGGGTCAACCAGCCCATGATTGGCGCGAAGATAACGGTGGCAAAGTACTGCGCCGAGTTAAAAATAGCGACCGCCGTGCCCCTTTCCTGCGCCGGGAACCACGCCGCCACAATACGACTGTTGCCGGGGAAGGATGGCGCTTCGGCTAACCCCACGAGGAAGCGCAGGGTAAACAGCGCAACGATAATGCCGAAGCCGCTGAAGATATCGACGAAGCCCTGCAGCAGGGTAAACATGGACCAGATAAAAATGGACCAGAAGTAAACACGTTTTGAACCGAAGCGGTCGAGCAGCCAGCCGCCGGGGATCTGACCGATAACATAGGCCCATGAAAAAGCGGAGAATACATACCCCATCCCTACCGCATCCAGACCAATATCTTTGGCCATCTCCGAGCCGGCAATGGATAAGGTGGCGCGATCGCCGTAATTGAAGGATGTGACGATAAACAGCATCACCACTATCCAGTAGCGAGCGTTAGTGCGTTTTTCCGCGCTGCTCGCCGCCTGACTTAATGAACTCATTGTTGCACTCCTGAATCTTGGCTTTCGCCAGTTCATTCTGTACAGCACCTGTAGGGTGATCAGAATGAGAGGTTAGTGTGTGGCAGTTTTGGTACAGCTCAGGGCCGTTTTATTCTGACTCGCTGCCTTTTCGGGAACTGACGGGAAAAGTATATGAAGGAGTGCCTCTTACCCTCACCGTGCAAAAACACAACATTGCGGGAGTTGAATGAGGTTGTTTATGGCATAAGCCTAAGGAAATGGAAGATGCTTCACGAAATTGGCGTTTGGTGGGAGATTTGTTGCCGTGTGGCGGCAACATCTAACCAGCGGTGCCCGTCTGGGTTTAAGGCGCTACTACTTATGACGACTAACAGTTCAGGAAGCTGATCTCTTAGATTGCGGACCAACTCCTAACGTGAACGCAATTGTTTTTAGTGGGTTATTACCTGCCGTTACTTATGGTGAGATTTTTGATCAGGAATATGGGATATTGAAATAAAAAAGGGACTCTAGTTAATTGGAGTCCCTATTAACATTCGATTTTTCAGAAAAAATAATAAAGGATCACCAAAAAAGCCAGAACAATAAATTCAACAAACCAGAACGCCGCTTCAACTTTAAACCCAGTGGTTAATTCTTTGGGTAAGGAACGAATAAAATGATATGCTTCAATACTCATATCATTATTAAAAACCCTATTATAGGGAAAAATCAGACTAGACATAATGAAATCTATCTTTGCAAAGTAGATACCGGGAGTACCAATTAAGCTTGCTGTTCTCGCCAAACTTGCAGTGATAGGAAGACGACCAAACTCTCCCTCGTATAATATTACTATTTTTTTATACTTTTCATCATTTATCACATAAGAAATAAATATTAAAATCAACGTTACAATAACCAGCATTATGCCAAGGCTCATATTAATGATATCTAGATTATCAGTTAAAAATTTTTTCATATATTAGAATGCCTGCTGCTTCATTAAATGAATCTGGGTCATATAGTTTAAGTTCCGGATTATCAATATCTTCATTCACTAATCCACCAAACCTATCACCTAGTTTCTCACCAATTTTTTCCAAAAATTTACCTCCTGCAATACTTGAAGCAATGCCACTTACCAAACATACACTTGCGCCAATACCCCTGCTTCTGATGTAATCAATCCCAGAACCCATGTACACGCGGCTCTCCCCATAATTCCCCCGGCAGCTCCGCCAGCAAAACTTGCAGTTTGTTTGAAGCCGAATTTGCTGTACTCCGTTATCGCTGCCTTTCTACATTCGCTTTCACGTCCTTTTGCACAAGCCTCATAAACGTTAGTTGTATAACTCGCAAAATCAAGACCAACACCTATATAGCCTGTTGTTCTCATTATTTTTATCAGTTTGGCTGACTTTTCTATGTAGCTTGCATATCCCTCAATATCCTTTACACCTGTTTGATCCCACTTATGCATGATCGATTTGGTTGATAAACCTAATGCCTGCTTTATATCTTCATATTGTTTTAAATTTAGCCGTTCTTTTGAGAATTTATTCAAAATACCGTCTAATTTTTTAAATAGTCGTTCTCGTTGACCAAAAAACTCCTCTCCAGAAATACGACCAGAATTACTACTATATGTTTTCTTATAAAGCTCCTGTATTTCATTGAGTGTTTTATTTATTTCTTCATAATACCCCGCACCGGCATCCTTTATGTAACCTAAGATATCCCCACTTTGTCCTAAAGCATCACTGTATAATTGTGAAGAAAAAATATCCACGGAAGCTCTGTTTTCGTGTAACACACGGGCTTCTGGCAGTGTTAATGGTGCAAGCGCTTTATCAATTCGATCACGCGCTTTTTGCAATGCTTCAATCTGTTGCTGATCTTGCTTTTCAGGATCAACGACAAGCAGAATTGAACCCGGTTGTTTTTTTATATCTGGATTGAGCTTGTGATATAACTCACGTGTACCATCCGGAGGATTAATAAAAAACCTGGATTCGAAAGATGACGGTGTGGCCTCATAGGGCAGTACACAAAATCCTGCATCTACAGGTTCGCGAGACGGTTTATCCTCTTCAACCGGACATGAATGCCTTGGTACTACGGTAAGAGGTTTTAGTGTGGGTTCAAGATAACCTGGTGCGCCATACTCAATCTTTTGAGTGGGTCTGGGTTTTCTTCCCAGTTCCCTGTCGAGGGTTTCCTGATAAGCTCTCCTTACTCTCTCTGCGAAGATACTGTCAAATACATCAGGCATAAATGGTTCATAAACTAACTCCCCGTCTTCATCAAAATAAAAAGGATTTCTGTCCCAGGACCAATGCTCATCGTAATCTATCGCTATTATCCAGCCCACGCTTAATTTGTGTTGTATCTCATCATAAATGCGATTACATCTACCAATAGGGGGCCTTTCATACGCACCAGAAGAATATCGGTTTACATTCCATTTTCTCTGTGGCAGGCCAAATATAGTTGAGCGCTGATTTTTATTATCATCAAGTTCATAATATATCCTTGCTAACCTAATACCTTCTTTAGGTGAAACTATTTTTTCAAAGTCTTCTAATCTGGCGCTTTGGCTAAAATCCCGTGAATTATACAAAGTAAACAAATTGCATCTCCTTAGCTTGATAATTTCCAATTATTATCATTCCACCTCATTAATTCACCTCATTAATTCATTCACAAAATCCAGATTTTGGGCCTGTTTTTATTAAAGCATGATAACCGGGTTATTTGTTTGTGCTTTTGATCTCATAAATAATAAAAAACCCGAATTTAATTTGTATAAATTCGGGTTGCAAATAAAATCATGCGATTGTATTTATAATACAGATAAATTAAAGCAAATTTTCCTTATTGATAATCAGATTGTTCTCTCCATATCTATCATTTGTTAAAGGCCCGTGCAAACTAATCGCCGCCGGGCGAGAGATTATTTGAGCAAGGTTCCCCAGTTTTCCACCCAGGGATTGGATTCGCTTTCCGGTTCAGGATGCTCACTGGCGTCAATCAGCAGCATTTCCCCTACGCGGTGGGCGCTTTGTTCCTGCAACAGTGCATCGAACTGCTTGCCCCCATTGCAGAAATTGACATAGCTACTGTCACCCAGCCCAATTACCCCGTAATGCAGATTTGGCTGGAAACCGAGACTATCTTTGATCCCCTGAAACAGCGGCACGATGCTATCAGGCAGATCGCCCTGCCCGGTCGTTGAGGTTACCACCAGCACATATTTTTCCTGATATGCCTGCCAGTCGCTGAGCTCGGGATCTTCGAACACCGTGGCTTTATGACCCTGCGCCGTCAAAATAGCCTCGGCCTCTTCGGCAACCAACAACGCGTTTCCATACATCGTGCCAACAAAAATTCCAATTTCCGCCATAACCGTAATCTCCTGGGACTTAAGAATCTATCTGCTCATCCTGACCTGACAGCCCGCTGAACTCAACCCTTTCATTCTCAGGGAGAAGTCCACGCCAGCCAAACTGTGATAGCGCCTGCATCCAGACATCATCCAGCCCGGCGCGAATAACCAGCGGTTTGCCGGTGAAAGGATGAGTCAGCGCAAGCTGGCTGGCATGAAGCATCAAACGCTGGCAGCCAAAGTGCTCGGCGGCGCTGCGGTTTTGCCGCAAATCACCGTGTTTACTGTCGCCGATAATCGGATGGCGTAAGTGCGCCAGATGGCGTCTGAGCTGGTGTTTTCGACCGGTTTTAGGATCCAGTTCCACCAGTCCGTAACGGGTCGTCGGATAACGCCCGGTCGCTACCGGCATCTCAACCGTCGCCAAACCGCGATAATGGGTGACGGCAGGCTGCGGGCCTTTATCATCACGGGCAAACTTATCGGCGATCTTATCCAGTTCTTCGACCAGAGGATAATCCAGCACGGCATCATCCATCAGCCAGCCACGCACAATCGCATGATAGCGTTTCTGAATTTGATGATGTTCAAATTGCTGGGACAGCAACCGCCCAGCTTCGCTGGACAGTCCCATCAACAGTACGCCGGAAGTCGGTCTGTCGAGTCGGTGGGCGGTAAAAACGTGCTGACCAATCTGGTCGCGTACAGTTTGCATCACCACCACTTTCTCATCCCGGTCGAGCCAACTGCGGTGAACCAACCAGCCCGAAGGTTTGTTGACTGCGACCAGCCATTCGTCCTGATACAGGATCTCCAGCATCAGGCGTTATCACTTGTAAACAGTGCATCCAACGCCTGCAATGCCGTCAGGAGAATTTCGCGTTGCGGGTGATCGGCTGACAACGCCATTTCGTAATACGGTGCGACGGCAAAAGCCTGCGGAAGCGGCTGAGCGTTATCAATCAGCGTATGCATGCGGGGAATCAATACCCATTGCAGCCACTCAACCGGCTCCATGGTATCCATACAAAAAGGCTGCGTGCTGGTAAACAGATGCTCTGCAGGCTCGTCCAACCGCCAGTGATTATGTTCACGCAGTAGCGCTTCAAGGGCGTGTAACTGCTGGCGCACACGGTCATGAGTCGTCATGAAATTAACCTCAATGATGAAAAATCTGGCGCGAAGAATAGCACTAGTGAAGGGAAATAAAAAAAGGGAGCACTGTAAAAACAGTGCTCCCGGTTCGTTTCGCAGCGTTCCAGCTACTTTTAGTGCTCCCTGCTCATCCGTGACAACTTTTCCTGTGGTCTTGCGACCTCGTTCATCCTGAACTTGTGCATCCTGCTCACATCACCCCGATATGAAAACTTCATCCTGAAGTGTCCTGGCCATCCTGACCCGCCGAACATCCTGACCGGCTCTCATTCTCCATCCTGGAGGTGTCCCTTAACGCATCCAGCGCTTTCCGTTTTGCTTCATCCTGAAGCCTGTCCTTGTAACACCGTCCTGGTGTGTCCTACCGAAGAGCCATCATCCTGATGTTCTCTTCATTGTGCGACTCCTTGTCGACAGATATAGAATCGCCTGTTTCGCCTTGTCTTACAAGATACTTACAGACATACCCTTAAGATTATTTTCGTATGAAAGTTGATAATAAAACATTAAAATAATGAATAATAAGGAATTATTATTTTATCCATTCATTAAGTCTTTACTTATTATCTGGCAATGTCCTACAGGGTTTGTAAGAGATCTCTCACAAGGTTCAGGGCAAACAGGATTACAGAACTGGCTTAAGCTGAGTGAGAAATTCCGCAAGTGAGTCTGCTAGCACCGTTCGTTTACGGGTTCCCAGTGTTTCTTTGCACACTTCACCGGACAGATTGCACACAGAAATGACGTCAAGCTCATTGTCCTGTGTCGCAATAAAAAGCGTAGGCGACAGCTTGAGGCGCTTTTGCGTAACCAGATGACCAATCAGGTTTTCCTGAACGCGCCTGAAGTCGTCTTCGCTCCAGGTTTGCAGCAGTGTGAGCTTTTCATCCGCAAACTGCGCGTGCATGTCCCCGGCAAACTGGGTGGTGTAAAAAGCATGAACGGCTGGTTGTATCACGATATCAAAGGCGCGTTCAACCGCATTGAGGTTTTTTTCGCCGACAAAAGGCTGAGGTTGCCAGAATACCGCATCGTCTGTGGACGAAATAAAGCACGGAGAAGGTACGCCATACAACTCTTCGCTGAGCGGCCAGCTAGTGTTTTTTTCATGCCATGCGTCGCAATAACGTGTCGTAAAGGCTGTCAACGCCTGCGTTGTCAATTCGTCCACTGATTTCTCTCTTCACAAAAGCCAGGATACACTTGTCGCATAGTGTATCTGGTTTATGACGGTGAAACATGTCCTCTTATGAAAATCATCAGGCGCTTGACGGCCTGACTCTCGGTAAATCAACAGATTACCGTGACAATTACGATGCCAGCCTGCTACAGGGCGTTCCACGCAGCCTGAACCGCGACCCGCTGGATTTACAGGCCGATAATCTGCCTTTTCACGGTGCCGATATCTGGACGCTATATGAACTGTCCTGGCTGAATGCCAACGGTTTACCGCAGGTAGCGGTCAGTCATGTAGAACTGGATTACACCAGCGTAAATCTGATTGAATCGAAAAGCTTTAAGCTTTACCTGAACAGCTTTAATCAGACGCGTTTTGATTCCTGGGATGCGGTACGCCAGACGCTGGAAAACGATCTGCGCGCTTGTGCTCAGGGCGATGTCAGCGTAGCGCTGTACCGTCTTGACGAACTGGAAGGACAACCGATAGCCCACTTTAACGGCACCTGTATCGACAATCAGGATATCGTCATCGATAACTACCAGTTCAGCACAGAGTATCTGGAAAATGCCGTGGGCGGTGAAAAAACGGTGGAAGAGACGCTGGTCAGCCATCTGCTGAAGTCTAACTGCTTGATCACCCACCAGCCGGACTGGGGCTCTATACAGATTCAGTATCGCGGACGGAAAATCGATCGCGAGAAGCTACTGCGTTATCTGGTCTCCTTCCGTCATCATAATGAGTTTCACGAGCAGTGCGTGGAACGCATTTTCAATGACATTCTGCGCTTCTGCCAGCCGGAGAAACTGAGCGTTTACGCGCGCTACACGCGACGTGGCGGCCTGGACATTAACCCATGGCGTACCAACACCAATTTCACCCCAGCAACGGGACGTCTGGTACGTCAGTAATCTTTTTTCTCAATTTTGCGTGTCGGATTCCGCGCCCAAGGTTGTGAAAGGTCATAAGCCAGGGCTATTGTAATCAACAGGGAATGACGTGTTGCGTCCCATAAGCAACTATGTTAAAGGTGATTTAAGTCACATTTCTAAACATAGTAAATACGGCTATAGCAACCCGAACAGAACATCTACTCGCACTCATAAAAGACTAAATTTAGGGGGAGCCGCCTAAAAT